>ERZ808046.34-NODE-34-length-197659-cov-10.776098_pt1 | contig 197659 bp, 184 predicted proteins | sample MGYA00380196_ERZ808046 | MGnify/ENA primary metagenome ERZ808046 (study PRJEB31490, sample SAMN06133421) | mouse gut metagenome | isolation source: Z6_2 | host: mice | place: China: Chengdu | collected 2015-05 ...
ATACATTAATCGCTATAATGCATTATTTTCCATCGCCTTTCGTTGCGCAAACGACATGAAGGACACACTGTTTGCAGTCTTGAGTTCCATTGGGCAAACTTGCTATTGGCACAGTGTAAAGGATGTGCGCAACTACCGACTGGTGACGTTATAATGCAATACCAACACAGATATTGACTAACACCTAATTTATTTTCACGAAAATACAATAGTAAAAAAGATTTTTATTATTGTATGATTTCCCGATGTCTATGTCAATATTTTTTTGAGGCTGCAAAAAATTATTTTTACTATAGCAGTATACTATATTTTAAACTCACTCCACCCTAAACGTCACCGTCCACTGTCCTTCCACACTTTCGCCGCTGTTGTGAAAGATGCCGTACATGGAATAATTCTCCAGATCTTCCCTGTTCTCGATCTTATTGATAAACCAATATTCATAGAACTGATAGCTGGTCTCCCCGATCTCTTCCTGCCAGCTCACACTGAAATCCGCACAATACTCATTCCCTGCCGCATCCACCAGCACTTCCTCCACATGTCTGTCCGCATGGCGGGTATCGCCCATACAGATCTGCAGCCGCAGCACACCGTCCATGTAAGCGGATCCTGTCACCGTGAAATCCTCCGCCGCACAGTCCTCCACATCCATCAGGTCAAGCACCGCCTGCTGCCAGCGCGGGTCATCCGGTGTGCCCTCTGTCCTTTGCAGTGATACCGGCAGATCCTCTTCATCCATCATCCCGCTCGTACCACTGAGCTGTACCACCTTAGTCTCTGCAGACTCACGGACATCCGACAGGTCGATCGTGCGCCGCTCTTTCCTTTTGTTACAGAGAATCTCCCTGACCGAAAACCGAAGTTTCCCTGCCCATTCCCCGCCGGAACTGTGCACCTCTATTTTGAAATAAGCCCTTCCCGTCTCCTCGTCGTAGGTCAGGAAATGACACCCGCCCACAAACTGATCCGCCCCTATGCCGGACAGATGATAACTGTCAAACAGATCCACCGGTCCATGAATCCTGTCAAGCGCGCTGCCCTCCTCATCCCGCACGGACACGATGATCTCCGCCGCATCCCCCTGCAGGTCGACAGCCTCCACCTCCATCGTAATCCCCTGACTGGAACTGCTCTTCTCCACCGGAACGAGCCTGTCAGCCAGCCCCGGGGAAACAAATTCGATCACCCTGTAGAAAGCCGGGATCTGTGCGGCACAGACCGGCAGCACCGCAAATCCGCCTGCGCACACTGCCAGAAACACCGCGGCTGCAGCCGTCATTGTCCTTATCTTCCTTCTGTTTCTCCGGGAAGGCGCCCCCTGCGCTCCCTCTGCCTGCCGCAGCACTGCAGACACGATCTGCTGCGAAGGCGTCACCTCATCATAGGCTCTTCTATACTTTTCTGCAAACATCATAAACCTCCTAACTGATCCTTTAAAATCCGTCTTGCCCGCGTCAGTCGCGTCCTGACCGTTGACGCCCTGGATCCTGTGGCCTTTCCGATCTCTTCTACCGACATTTCTTCATAATAGAAAAGATGGATCACGACTCTGTACTTTTCCGGAAGCCGCTTTACTGCCTCGATCACGCTCCGGTTCTCCTCTGCTTCCATGTCTGTCCCGCCGGCCGTCGCAGCGGACATGCCCTGCACGAAACCGTCTTCTGTACACCGCCCGGCATCACATGACGCGGCCGTCTCCCAATACGCCGCCCGACGCCTGACCCACGGCGATTTCCAGTGATTCTTACAGCGGTTGACCGTCACTCTCACGAACCATGCCTTTTCATGCTCATGGCTGTCGAAGACCGGTCCCCGCTTAATATACTGCATGAACACATCCTGATAGATGTCCTCCGCATCTGCCTTACTTTTTACGAGAGAAAAAGCCAGTCTGTACACCATATCAGAACGGCGCCTGATCACTTCTTCATATGAATTTTCCTTATGCATAAGTTTCTTTCCCCTCCTTCACAGATAATACAATCCACCCTGCAAAAAAGCTACAGACAGGTATAAAATTTTTCATTTTTACCACAATACATTGTGTATCTTTCTCAAATATCACTTTTCATTTACTTTCGGCAATACCGCTTTTTTGCTGTGTGATAATGGCTGTGACAATATTTTCAAATCCGCCTGACATTTCTGCCCGGCGGCGTTCGGGATGGAGGTATCCATGAAAGAACTCAAACAACTGATCCGCGATCTGCGGGAAGACCACGATCTGACGCAGCGTGAAGTCGCCGCCTACCTCGGCGTCTCTCAGCAGACCTATTCCAATTACGAAAACGGCGTTCGTGAGATACCTACTAATACAGTGGTAGCGCTGGCCCGCTTCTATAAAGTCAGCACCGATTATCTTCTGAACTCAAACAGCGGTTATCTTGGCAACACAAACTTAAGCAGTACTTATCTAGACGAAACTACCCTGCACGACATCATGTACGACATCCAGGGGCTGGATGATGACGCACGCAAGGAACTTCTGCGGTTCATCCGTTTTCTGGGTCACTCTGAATAAACTCTGCTATTTGCCTGTCTCCTCACAACATTTCGTTGTAAAATAAGCTGTTTTAATTCATTTTGAAGGTTTTTCTGATTAACAACTTTTTGTTGTGTAATAATATTTTTAACAATATTTTATGGATAAAAGGGAGGATATCATATGAAAGAACTTCGTGAAATACTGCGGGAACTGCGCGAAGATCACGATCTGAAGCAGGAAACTGTTGCCAGCTATCTGGGGATCGAACAGCAGAGCTACTCCAACTATGAGAACGGCAACCGCGGCATTCCCATCTGGGTCGTGATCAAGCTGTCCGATTACTACAAAGTGAGCACAGACTATCTTTTAAGCGCAGGTTCCAACTATCTTGGCAGTCCCAATCTGAGAAACGCATATCTGAACAACATCACGCTGCACGACGTCCTGTATGATATCCAGAAACTAAACTCAGACAACCGCAAAGATCTTTTACGATATCTCGACTACCTGAAATACATCAATCAATAGGATTGTTACAACATACAAACCGCAGACGCCTCCCGGAGATATTCCGTTCCGGGAGGCGTCTGCGGTATGCCTCTTTTCTATCCAATCCATGCAAAAATGCTTCTCATACAATGCTGCCCGCACTGTCCGTCGTCCGCTGTCGGTTCATCCGCACCGCTAATCCACCGACTTTAACGATTCCGCCATATTGATCTTGTCGAGCTTTCCGGACATGATGCGGTTGATCAGCCAGGTAAAGACAAAGGTCAACAGGATGCTCAGCAGATAGCTGACCGGTTCCACATGCACATCAAAGGACATCATATCAATATCCACCTCGTGCATCACATAAATGTGCAGCAGCCGTCCCAGCACCAGCCCGACAGCACAGCCGATCCCCGTAAGGACTGTATTCTCACGGAATACATAGGTGGCCGTCTCCTTTTTGTAGAATCCCAGCACCTTGATCGTGGCGATCTCCCTGATCCGCTCCGTGATGTTGATATTATTCAGATTATAAAGCACGATAAAAGCAAGCGCACCCGCACAGGCAATGATCACAAACACGATATAATTCATGCTCGTCATCATCCGCGAAACCCGCAGCAGCATATCCCGGTTGACGGCTACGGCCGTCACATGCTCCGCCTTCATCAAAGACGCCCCCACGACGTAGACATCCGCCTCCTCCGGCAGATTGACATAGGCACTCTGATACCCAGTCTCACCCGTGGCCTTCCTGTAAGTCTCTTCGTTCACATAGACATAATTGTAGATATAGTTCTCACAGACTCCCGATACTACCGCCTGCAGCTCCTCTCTGTCTTCGTTAAACAGGGTGATGGTGTCACCTGCCCTGATCCGGTAACGCTCCGACAGCTTATTACAGATAACAACCTCTCCCGCCTGCGGATAAGCGATCGGTTCTCCTGCCGGCGTGTGCAGGTCAAAGTATGCTCCGAACGACTCCGGCTCCGCCGCTGCGATCAGCTTCACGCTTTTGATCCCGTCCGCCGTCTCCAGATCCATCGAAGTCTCCACCGCCAGACCATAATCGCCGCCGTTATCCGCAACGATCTGATCAAGCTCCTCCAGCAACGACAGATCTTCCTTTGTCACACCGTCCTTTAACGTGACCCCGACCGCGTAAGTCTGTATCTCTTCAAACTGCCTGTCCGCGACGGTCGTCACCGAATCCCTGATCGCAAACCCCGTCAGCAGCAGCGCCGTACAGCCGCTGATCCCGATGACCATCATCAGAAAACGCCGCTTGTAACGGATGATATTCCGCACCGACACCTTATGCAGAAATTTCATCCGGTTCCAGATAAAAGGAATCCACTCCAGAAAGATCCGCTTACCGGCCTTCGGCGATTTCGGCCGCATCAGCTCCGCTGCCACTTCCCGCAGCTCATGCCGGCAGGATGCCCAGGTCGTCCCCATGGAGCACAAGAGCGACACCGCCAGGCACAGCACTGCCGTCGCCCAGTCAAAAGCATAGACGATACCGCCAAACCTGTACATCACCCCGTAGGCCTGCCAGATCACCAGCGGAAACAGTCGGATCCCCGCCAGATATCCCGCCACACAGCCTGTAAAAGCAGCACTGCCCGAGTAGAAGAGATATTTCCCCATGATCCTGGCCTCGCCATAGCCAAGCGCCTTCAAGACACCGATCTGTGTCCGCTGCTCCTCCACCATCCTGTTCATGGTCGTCATACACACCAGCGCCGCCACCAGAAAAAAGAACACCGGAAAGACATTGGCGATTCCCTCCACGATACTGGAATCACTCTCGAAACAGACATATCCTGTATTGGTCTCCCGTCCCAACACATAAGTGTCCGGCTTCTCGATATCGGCAATCTCCGCTCTGGCGTCCGCCAGCTTCTGCTCCGCATCCGCGATCTTCTCGTCAAACTCCGCCTTCGCGTCGTTGTATTCCTGCCAGCCGTCCTCAACTTCCTGTCTGGCATCCGCCAGCTCCTGCCTGCTCTCTTCGATCTCCTCCCCGGCATCCCGGATCTGCCCTCTGGCCTTTCGCAGCTCCGCTTCTCCCTCTTCGATCTGCGCCTTCCCGGCCTCCAGCTGCTGACGGGCCATATCTGCGGGCATCTGATACTGCATCCCCGCCGCCTGGCCCTGCATCATCCCCGCAAGAGCCTCCTCCTGTGACGCAAGCTCCGCTTCCTGTGCTTCCAGGGCCGCTCTGGCATCCGCCAGCTCCCGCTCCTTCTGCGCTATGATCTCTTTATTATCCGCCAGTTCCTGCTCGCCGTCTTCCAGCTTCTTCTCACCGTCCGCGATTTCCTTCTCGGCGTCGGTCAGCTCCTGCTTCGCATCGGCCAGCTCCACTTCCGCTTCCGCCTTCTCGTCTGCCAGCTCCTGCTCGGCATCTGCCAGTTCTTCCTCCGCTTCCGTCATGATCGACTGGTATCTACGCTCTCCCTGCTCCTCGCAGTAAGTCTCCCACTGCGCTTCCCGCTCGTCCATATAAGCATCATATTCATCCGAGTAGACCTGCGCGTCCTCCTCAAACTTCACATAGATATCCGTATAATAATCCGTGGCAAAGCCCTCCGGAAGCAGATACACAAATCCGCTCACACTGCCGTTTCCAAGAGAAGTAGTCCCCCGCTCAAACTGGACATACAGCGGAGACCGGACCGTCCCCACAATCGTATATTCCGTATACCGAAAGCTGTCCAGATCGTCCTGGTCGTTATCCCCGGACAGCACGATCTTCGAGCCGATCACTTCCTCTCCGTAGAGATGGTCGTCCACCACGCATTCCGTGTCACTCTCCGGCAACCTGCCCGCCACAGTTTCCAGCATATTTATATTTTCCAGAATGGAATGCGCTTTCAGTACCTTATCATTCCCCTGCTCGTCCGTATAGAGGACATCCGCTTCCATCGCGCCCTGCACTGCGCGGACGTCCGCCTTCTGCGCCAGTGCCTGCACATCTTCTTCCTCAAATCCCAGCGTGGAGACAAGCCTGTAATCATACAGCTGCTGCGCCTGCCAGAAGGCATCCGCCGACCCGACCATCACCGTTTTGGTGATCTTAAGTCCTGCAAAAAGCCCCACCCCCAGCGCAACGATCGCCATAATGGCCAGATACCGCCCTAGGCTCTCCCTGATCTCCCGCAGTGTTGTTTTCTTCATCATGGATTTCATGCGAACTCTCCGTTTCCTGCACCAATATTCGTTTCCCGGCCGCCTCACCGCGCCGGCAGCTTCCATCTCTGGCTCTTCCGGCATTATGCCCCGCTTTGGCCACGCCCTGGCATACCGCCGTCACTGTCATGATCGCTCTGACGATCTGTCACCACTCGATATCTTCCACTCTGGTAATCTGTTCATTCTTCACAACGCTGACGATGGTGCCGCTCTTCACCTTGATGATCCGGTCTGCCATCGCCGTTAATGCCTGATTGTGCGTGATGACGATCACCGTCTTGCCCTTCTCCCTGCACGTATCCTGCAGCAGCTTCAACACCGCCTTGCCGGTGTTGTAATCCAGCGCTCCCGTCGGCTCGTCACATAGAAGCAGCTTCGGATTCTTCGCCAGCGCACGGGCGATGGCCACCCGCTGCTGCTCTCCGCCGGAAAGCTGCGCCGGGAAATTCTTCATCCGGTCCTGCAGCCCCACCTCGCCGAGCACCTCTGCCGCATCCAGCGGGTCCACACAGATCTGCGCCGCCAGCTCCACGTTCTCCAACGCCGTCAGATTCTGAATCAGATTATAGAACTGAAACACAAATCCCACATCATGCCGCCTGTAGCCCGTCAGCTGCTTCTTATTATATGCGGAAATCTCCTCACCGTCCAGAAATACCCTGCCGCCCGACAGCGTATCCATTCCGCCAAGAATATTTAGGATCGTCGTCTTCCCCGCTCCCGACGCGCCCACGATCACGCAGAACTCCCCCTTTTCAATCTGGAAATTCACATCGTGCAGCGCCTCGATCGCCACCTCACCAGCCTGATATATCTTACTCACATTTTGAAATTCTACAAATGAACTCACAACCGATTCTCCTTTTCTCCGCCTCGTCCCGTAGCCGCACCGGACTTATGCCCGAATATATGACAACTGCAATCTATTCCATGATAACACGTCCATTTCTCTCTTTTCTACAGTTTGACCTCACTTAATTGTTTTTTAACATTTCCAATACAAAAAATCACCCGGAAGTTCTATGCACTCCGGATGATCTTTGCAGTTTTTTCATGTTCTGTGCGCCTGTATTCAGCCGGCCCGTCTCCTTTTTTCATAAAGATAAAACAGGAAAAACGCCGCCGTGTGCAGCAGCGCCGCACCGAAAAACATCGCCCCATAGCCCAGCCAGTCAGATACCATCCCGCCAAGAACAGGCCCGATCCCCTGCCCGATATCGTTGCCCAGATAACATGTACTCACTGCAATCCCGACCTGCTCCAGCTTTACTTCCTTCGTGCTCTGGGCCTGGAGCGCGGGCTGTCCGGCGCCTACCCCGATCCCGTACAGCACCGCCACCAGCACCACTGCTGCCAGAGATCCAGCCCCCGCCAGCAGGTACAGGGAGACCGCACAGAAAAAATACGCCCCATACATGATATAATGCAGCCCGTAGCGGTCTGTCAGCCGGCCCGACAACGGTTTGGTCACCGCCATGACCACGGCATTCACCGTGAAGTACAAGGATATGTTCAAGATTCCCCTGTCGTCACCCAGAACGGAGATGAAATTCGACATCAACCCGTTGGAGAGGGAAAACAGGCAGGAAAATCCGGCCAGCGCCAGCACTTCCTTTGCGATCAGATTGCTTACGCTCAGTTTCGGCACCTCCTTTTTTTCCTTCTTCCCTTCCTGAAAAGGCTGAAAAAAAGAAGCGCCCACAGCCGCCAAAGCAATGAACGCCGCCAAAAGAATGGATTTTCTATACCCGGCACATTCCACTACCTTAAGCCCGATGCCCGGCCCTACCGCCGCGGCAAGGGTAGCTGCCAGAGCATAATATCCGATACCCGCGCCCCGCACTTCCACATCGACCACCTCCGAGACCATGGCCATCATGACTGTCGTACTCACCGCGTAGGACGCCCCCTGGCACAGACGAAAAAGGAAAATCTGCCAGGGAGAAGCCGCCGCATAGTAACCGGCCAGAGAAAGAAACGTCAGCAGCAGAGAAATCATCAGAAGCCTTTTTTTCGGAAAACGGTCAGAAAAATATCCTGAAAAGGGCCTGATCGCAAGGGCCGTTATAGAAAAGGCCCCCGCAATAATACCGGCGATCGAATTGCTCTCCCCCATATCGAGAATATACTTTGACAGAACCGGCGTTATCATATACAAAACCATCTGTACAAAGCAATACAGTATTAATATGTAAATATATGGCCAAGACCATAGTCTGTTCTTATTCATGCGCCCTGCTCCTTGTCATTGCGGCCGTCCTGTCACTCCAGGAAAAACCGGATCGCCCTTTCGATCTGATAATCCCATTCCCGCCATTCATGCCCATTGTCCGTGGACTCGTCGTGAACAAATGAAAACCCTTTCTCTTCCAGATACGCGATATAGTTCAGGTAATTGGCATAACCGGAATCCAGCCTGCCGCAGGAAAAATAAAGCCGCGGCATTTTTTTTGGTTCACCGGAGGCAAACGCATCCCAGATGTTGGCCCCGGATGCAAGCATTTCCTCCCTTCCGCCGTACACTTTGGCCAGATTACGGTAAACTTTGACCATATTCGGCGTGCCGCCTTCGGTCTCCCGCAGATCAAAAGGCGTTCCCGAAAGTACCGCCGCTGCAGAAAACCGTTCCGGCTCTTCCAGCAGAAAAGTCAAGGTGCCGACGCCGCCCATGGACAGCCCTGCAATATAGTTATCTTCCTTCCTGTCAGAAACCGGAAACCATCCGTAGATCAGCGGCATCAATTCATGAAAGAAGAAATCCTTCATATAATATCCGGGCCCAAACGTTGGCCAGTTCTGGTAAAAACTGCTCTGCGCGCTCGGGCATACCACCACCAGATCCTTTTCACATGCATACAGTTCGATCTTTGTCTTTCGGATCCAGTCTGTACAGTCCCCGTGCCCGCCGTGGAAAAGCCACAGTACCTTGTACTTTTTGCCGCTCCCATAAAACGCCTCCGGCGTCTGCTCCCCTTTCTTCTCGGGCAGGATCACAGTAATATTCGTGTTCGCTCCAAGAAATTCACTGTCGATATGTAATGAAACATATGCCATCCTGGTCACTCCTCCTTCTTCTTTTCCTCTTGTCAAGCGCTCAGCTGTTATTACTCAGTCCAAATAAGATCTGGTTATGCAGCAGTTTTCCTACAAGCTCCTCCTCGTGTTCATCCAGTGCGATCTCTGTCATTTCTCGTTTGCTTTCAAACTGCATCGCCTTCGGATTTTCCGACGTATAGGGCGTCCACGCAGCCAGACCGTCCCCGTTGGGATCTCCCGTCTTGACGAAATTGGCCAGATAATCCGCCATGTCATTAGAGATGTCGTAGTCGGTTCCCTCATAGTTCCACTGGCTCGATTTCAAAAGCGTCTGGAACATATACTCCTGTTCGCAGCTGTGAAATGCCCCTGCCGCTCCTGGCGGCACTCTCTTAAAATAGTACTCGTAGGAGGGCTTCCTGCCTAACCGGTTCTGGTTCCGGCACCATGCCACATCTGCCACCAATGTCCTGTAGCCTTCCCCGGCGGCTTCTCCCACCAGATAGTCAATATCCTCATGCCTGCCTGCCAAAAATACCTCGATCGGCGACTCCGGCAGGACATATCCGTCAATGCACGGCGTAAAGCGGAAATAGTTCACCCCGTCCACACCGATCTCTTCCTTCTCAAACAGTGGGATCTGATTCAGGCCGATAAAGCCTTTTAAAATCTCATCGGCGCTAAGCCGCCGCCCCTCTTCCACCGTCTTGATGTTCATATAACGGAAATAAGATTCCCCCAGCGATACGGCCGCACTTCTGGAAACCGCCCAACTGGAGAAGACCGGTCGGAAACCGCCGCCGGACTGCATCACCGCCCGCTGGAACAGCCCCTTCGTCAAGGGAGACGCGCACAGATACTCTACGCTTGCTGCGCCGCCAGAAAAACCGATCACCGTAATGCAGTCCGGATTTCCTCCGAACGCCCGGATATTTTCCCTCACCCATGTGACTGCCGCTATCTGATCCAAAAGCCCGTAATTACCTGCCCCCCTGCCTTCCTTTTCCAGCTGCGGATGCGCCAGAAAACCGAATGCACCCAGACGATAACTGATCGTCACAAAAACACATCCCCGCTTCGCAAAGCCTTCCCCGTCATGCTTGTTCTGGAACGCGTAATCCATATGGAAGCCGCCGCCGTGAATATAGATTGCCACTGGCAGCCCGGACTCCGGCGTTTCCGCCGGCGTCCAGATATTCAGGTACAGACAATCCTCCTCGATCGGATGGTGAAACGTTTCTATCCCGGATACCAAAACATCATGTTCCGTTTTCTCATAGTTCTGATAAGGGATCGGCCCATAATCAAAACATTTCCTGATCCCGCGCCAGCCCGCCGGCGGCTGCGGCGCGCGCCAGCGGTTTTGCCCTGTCGGCGGCGCAGCAAAGGGAATGCCTTTAAATACGGAAATCGCTCTGTTCCAGCCCGGCTTTCCTTCCACCGTTCCCTGCTTCGTTTTCGCGAATAAAATTGCCATACAGACTCCTTTCCCTGAAACTACTTGTTGTATTCCTCCGTGTATGTAAACTCACCCGGATACATTACGTTATACGTGTAAATATTGAAATTTTCAATACCTTTTTTGTAAGCATAGTAGGTGATCACATCAACCATGGGATACGCCGGAAGTTCTTCTGTAAAATATTCGCACAATGCATCCACTTTCTGTTCATCATATTCCGGTATTGCCTCTTCTATCATTGACTGCATCTTTTCATCCCGATAGAACGCCCTGCTGCCTGCTCTCTGGTCAAACTGATTATTAAAGAAAGCGAACGCTGTACGTACCATCCCGTAGAAATCATACTGCAGATCCCATGCATTCTCGTCAAATTTTGTCGTATTGAATACAGATCCTTCCTGAAGTTCTACATTAAGTGTAATTCCGACCTGTTCCAGTTGATTCTGAATAATCTGAATTGCATCCCTCGTACCATCTTTTGTCCCGTCTGCAATAATCGTCAGTTCAAGACCACCATCCGGATACCCTGCTTCCGCCAAAAGCTCTTTAGCCTTTTCAATATTGTGAGAATAAAGCGGTTCCAGGCTGCCCATGGACTCCTCCCATTCTATATTTGTTCTGTTCATAACACTTGTAGCTGCCACTCCACCATCTCCATATGCCGCTTTCGCAACTGCCGGCGTGTCGATTGCATAAGCGATTGCCTGTCTGATTCTCACATCTGTAGTCGGTTTCTTATCTGAGCAGTTAAAATAAAGTGCATAACATCCGTCAGTTTCTTTTCCATCAATGGTGATATCCGGATTGTCCTGTAATGTCACAATATCTGCCTTCGGTACATCGTAAAGAACCTGTACATCTCCAGTTTCCAAAGCTATTGTCCTCTGTGAACCCTCAGTTATGACTTTGAATACAATCTCGTCAACATTCTGTTTTTGATCGCCACTTCCCCAGTATTCTTCAAACTTTTGCATCGTAACAGAACTACCGATCTGCCAGTCACTGATATAGTACGGTCCTGTACCGGCTTCTTTATTATTTAAATGTTCAGGATCCGCTTGATACGCTTCTTCACTCGCGATTTCTATCTTTGCCAGATCATCTACCAAAAACACCGTTTTCTGTTCCAGTGGAATGATCAATGTATAGTCGTCCGGCATCTCCACATTATCCAGATCCATATATTTTGTATTCCTGCTGAAATTCGCACTGTCATTCGCCAGCTTAAGACTGAATAAAACATCCTTGGCACTCAACGTCTGTCCTGTATGAAATTTGACATTTTCACGGATATGGATCGTCAGCTTAAGGTCGTCGGAAACCTCATAATCAGTTGCCAGACAGGGAATGATATTTCCGTCTTTATCATAACCAAGCAGCTTCTCATAGAACAAATTACCATAGCGGAAGTAATGTCCCCCATTTGATATGGAACTCGGTGCAAGATTGTATAAATCTTCATTGGTCTCTATATAGATTCTGTTAACCTCCGTTCCCTTTGCAGACTCATCGGCCGTTTCCTCCTGCGATTCTGCTCCCTCTTCTGCTTGTGTCACACTGCCCGTTTCTGCCTGCTGCGCTTCCTTACCACAACCTCCCAACGATGCCAGCAATAAAGCCGACAGCATAACCGAAATAATTCTTTTTTTCATTATCTTTCTCCTTATCTTAATGTTTTTTGTTTACAGCACATAACATAATGCTGCTTCGTCACTTCACAAAGCGTCTGTTTCTCCAGACATTCTTCCGAAGCAAATCTGCATCTGGAAGCAAATCTGCAGCCCGGCTTCGGCTCGATCGGCGAGGTCACCTCTCCCTGCAGAATCTGTTCCTCGTTCCGTTTATGGTGCACATCCGGGATGGGAATCGACGCCAGAAGGGCCTTCGTGTACGGATGCACGGGACTGCGGAACAGTTCCTTTGCCGGCGCTTTCTCCACGATCTCGCCCATATACATGACACAGATCTCATCCGAAATATGGCGCACCACCGAAAGATCATGGGTGATAAAAGCATAGGACAATCCCTGGGATTCCTGAAGATCCTGCATCAGATTCAAGATCTGTGCCTGGATCGACACGTCCAGCGCAGACACCGGCTCATCGCAGACGATGAATGCCGGAGATACCGACAGCACCCTCGCAATCCCGATCCGCTGTCTTCTCCCGCCGTCCAGCTCGTGGGGATATGCCGTCCATAGACGCTGCGACAGGCCGACCGTATTCATCAGCTCTTTCGTCCGCTCTTCCACCTCCGGCCTGGTATATCTTCTGGTAAGCATCAGCGCTTCCTTGATCGTCTCGCTCACCGTCATTCTGGGGTCGATGGAAGAATAAGGATCCTGAAAGATCATCTGCATCTTCTGACGCAGCCCGTAAAGCCGCTTCCTGTCCACATTCGTGATATCCTCACCCTCATAAAAAATCTGTCCGGAGGTGCTGCTTTCCAGATGCACCAGCGTCCTTCCAAGCGTCGTCTTACCGCAGCCGGATTCCCCTACGATCCCAAGCGTCTTCCCTCTTTCCATGGAAAAACTCACATCGTCCACCGCATGAAGCATCCCTCTTGAAGTCCTGAAATATTTTTTCAGGTTTTTCACTTCCAAAATTGTATCCACTCTAACCACCTCCCTATAAAATGCACCGATACTGATGCCCCGGCGACGCCTCCTTCATGGGGATTTCTTCCCTGCATCTGTCACACGCATACTGACAGCGTTCATAAAAACGGCAGCCCCTGATTTCCAGCGTAGGATCCAGCATCTCGCCTTTGATCGGTTTCAATCGCGTCTCCTCCCCGTCAATCCGCGGCAGGGATCCGAAAAGCCCCTTCGTATACGGATGTCTGGTATCGTCATAGATCGCTTCCACCGACCCGATTTCCACGATCTCCCCGCCATAGACCACCGCCACATCGTCACAGGTTTCGGCAATGATGCCCAGATCGTGTGTGATCATGAGCATGGAGGTCTTCAACTGATCCCGCAGATCCTTCATCAGTTTCAGCACCTGCGCCTGGATGGTCACATCCAGCGCAGTCGTCGGCTCGTCGGCCAGAAGCAGGCTCGGCCGGCACGCCAGCGCGATCGCAATGACTGCACGCTGCTTCATTCCACCTGAAAACTGATGCGGATAATCGGTACAGCGTTCACCCGGAATACCCACCATCTCCAGAAGCTCCATCATGCGCCGGAAGCTCTCCTTCTTCGAGATTTTATCGTGCACCCGTATGGTCTCCGCAATCTGATCCCCTACGGTAAAGATAGGATTCAGTGCCGTCATCGGATCCTGAAAGATCATGGAGATCCGATCCCCACGGATTTTTTTCATCTTCTTCTCCGACAGGTGAAAAAGCTGTTCCCCTTCGAATAAAATATCTCCTCTGCGCACCTTAGCCGGAGGATCGGGAAGAATCCGGATGATTGCCTTTGCTATCGTTGTCTTTCCTGCACCAGTTTCTCCCACCAGCCCCAGCGTCTTTCCCTTTTTCAGCACAAAAGATACGCCGTTTACCGCATGGATCACGCTTTTTCCGGACGAATATTCCACCACCAGGTCTTCCACTCTCAGTAATTCATCACTGTTCATATTTATCCAGCCTTTCTTAATTCCTAGTCTTTCAGTCTCGGGTCAAGCGCATCCCGCAGCCCGTCCCCAAACAGATTGATCGCCAAAACCGTAATCATGATCATCAGTCCCGGAAAAATCACCACATGCGGAGATGATCTTATATATTCCCTTCCCTCTGACAGCATCGCTCCCCATTCCGGAAGCGGCGGCTGAACACCCAGCCCGATAAAACTGAGCGAAGCAGCTACCAGGATCGAACCGGCGATCGCCATCGTAGACTGCACGATCATAGGCGCTATCCCGTTCGGAAGCAGATGCCGGAACATAATACGCGGCGCACTGGCATTGATGGCGATCTCCGCATCTATGTATTCCATCTCCCGCAGGTTCAGAAGCGAAGCCCGCATCAGCCGGATAAAGACCGGAATCCTCGAAATACTTAACGCCAGAATACAGTTGGAAAAGCCAGGCCCCAGCATGGCCGATATCGCGATCGCCAGAAGCATGTCCGGAATCGACTGCATCAGATCCATGATCCTCATGATCACCATATCCGCCCAGCCGCCATAATACCCGCAGATCGAACCGATCACACAGCCGAACAGCATCGCAACGCCCACGGAAATAACACCTATGGAAAGGGAATATTTGGCTCCGTACAGCGCACGGCTGAAAATGTCCCTGCCAAGACTGTCTGTCCCAAAAAAGTGCTGCGCGCTGGGCGATGCCAGGACATTCTGCAGATCCTGCTCTTTATAAGAATACGGCGCTATAAGCGGCGCCAACAGTGCAGCCAGTATCATGATCAGAAAAATGATCATCCCGAGAACTGCCAGTTTATCTTCTTTCAGTCTGGAGAAGGTCATCAACAACAGACTCTTCTTCCTGCCTTCAAAGGCTTCCTTTTTTCTTTCCACGTAAGCCACCCTACCTTCCTAGCCTTTTTACGCTTTTTCCCTTATACTGGGCCTTGATCCGCGGATCAATAAAGGCATAGACCAGATCCACGATCAACATGATGACGCCGAATATAATGGAAGAGAACAAAACACTGCCCTGTACCGCCGGGTAATCCCGCTTCTGGATCGCCGTGATCATATAGGTGCCAAGTCCCGGTATGGAGAAGACCGTCTCGGCCACCACCGCGCCGCCGAACTGACCCGCAAACACAAAACCGATCTGCGTAATGACCGGGATCAGGGAATTCATAAGTGCATGTTTCCAGATCACTGCCCGCTCCGAAACCCCTTTCGCCCTGGCTGTCACGATATAGTCCTGCCTTATCACCTCCAGCATACTGGATCTGGTCTGTCGGGCAATGCCGCAGGCAGCCCCCAGGGCGATGGACAGACAGGGAAGAATATAATACTCCAGTCCGCCGATCCCGCTGGACGGAAGCAGCCTCAGCTTCAATGCAAAGAACAAAGACAGCATGATCCCCAGCCAGAAATTAGGCATTGACATTCCGATGATCGCCACAAACATCGAAGAATTGTCCAGCCAGGAATGTTGTTTTACCGCCGCGATCACCCCAAGCGGAATCCCGATCAGCACAGCCAGCGTCACACTTAACAACGACAGCTTCAAAGTGATAGGAAACCGCTGCATGACATCCTCCGTCACGCTGGCTTCGTTAAAATAGGATCTCCCCATGTCAAAGTGCAGGAACACGTCCTCCATGTAAGACGTCAGCCGTTCAAAATAAGGCTTGTCAAGGCCGAGCTTTTCATTCAGCTGATCTACCTCTTCTTTCGTCGCATCACTTCCCAATATCATCTGTGCCGGCTCGCCCTTTGCAAAATAGAGCAGCGTAAAGATCAGAATCGTCACACCGATGATCACAGGTATCATTGCCAAAATTCGTTTGAAAATGTACCTTATCATTTTTCACCTTTCCCTCCTTCAATTACATTTATAATTTTTATTTATCCTTATTTTCCCAACCCCTTCCTCTCCCTCCTCTTCTTTCAACATTTTTGCCATAATTTACCATGTATCCTGTGCTTTTATTGTTACTTTCTCTGGATATTCTCATATTAGCACGCACAATCCATTTGCACAAATTCTTATTTTATTATACAATGATAACATGTATGTTATAGTAAATGAGATGAGGGGAAATCTATGGAACTGCTGCAGTTGAAGTATTTTGAAAAAGTTGCAACCTTGGAGAATATGACCAGAGCGGCCAAAGAACTGCATATTTCCCAGCCTGCGCTGAGTAACTCCATCATGCGGCTGGAACAGGAACTTGGTGTGAAATTTTTTGACCGTACCAGCCGTTCGATCAAACTGAACAAGCAGGGCGTCTATATGCTTTCCAAAGTCAAGAAGATCCTCACCATGGTGGACAGCATCACCGCCGACAGCTACAGCACGGTCTCCGGCGGCACTATTTCGATCGCCCTCGATACCCACAGCAGCCATCTTCTGGATTGTATCCGGGATTTCCGCACGATCAATCCCCAGATCTCCTTCCGCCTCTTTACCGAGATCCGGGTCTGGGAGAGTACTGCCGTTTCTGAATTCGATTTCCTGCTGCACACGTCCAAACTCAAACTGCCTTACTCCATCCAGAATATCGCCCTCGGAACACAGAGTTATCACGCCGTCCTTCCGAAAGAGCATCCGTTGGCCGAATGTGAATCCATTCCGATCATGGATCTGAAAGATGAAAGTTTCTGCTTCGTGCAGGTGGGATCCATGACGCTGGAGGCCGCCTACGGCCTGTGCATCGAAAGCGGCTTTGCACCAAAAATAGCCACCCTCGCCAGTAATATGTACGAAAAGGTGGCCTGTATACAGAAAAATATCGGTATCGGCATCGTGGCCGTTGGCAATCTGGATATTGTTTCCAGCATTCACAATCTTGTCACCCGGCCGATACGGGAATTTTCCAATCTCACAGATATTAAATTGAGCTGGAAGACCCAGCCGCCGCTCTCTCCCATCTGCAGCTTATTTGTCTCCTATGCCGCAGATTATTTTGCCGCAGCGAATCTCCTATAAAACGCCCTTCGTGGACCACACCGCCCCGTTCAGGCGCTCCTCATACATCGTCGCCATGTCAAGCGCCTTGCCGAAAGCCTTGAAACTGCTCTCCGCAATATGATGGTTATTCACTCCCGAGAACATTTTCAGATGCAGGTTCATGGCCCCCGCATAGGATACCGCATAGAAAAACTCGTGAAACAGCTCCGTCTGCATATCTCCCAGCATGGGCACTGTGTACAGTACGTCAAAGACAAGATAAGGCCGCCCGGACAGATCCACCGCGCACAGCATCAACGCCTCATCCATGGGCAGAATGGCGCTTCCGTACCGTTTGATCGCTTTCTTCTCTCCTGCCGCCTGCCGGATGGCCTCCCCCAGCACGATTCCGCAGTCCTCAACGGTATGATGAGAATCCACCTCCAGGTCTCCCCTGCACTTAAGCGTCAGATCAAACAGCCCGTGCCTGGCAAATCCGTTCAGCATATGATCGAAAAACCCGATCCCTGTATCAATGCTGCACTGCCCACTGCCGTCCAGATTCAGTGTCAGGCTGATATCCGTTTCCTTTGTTACCCTGTTTACTGTTGCAATCCTTGGTTCCATATGGTTTACCCTGTGCCTTCCTGTATTCTTTGTGTTCTTTGTTTTCTTTCCTGCTTATTTTATTTTCTCTGCATATACCAGCTGTAACCCGTAAAAAGCAGCGTTCTCAACGCTCCCTGTTCTCCATCCCCTTCCTGAAAAAGCAGCCCTGCCGACTGTCTGAACCATTCCGCCGTCTCTGCGGTCGACCGGCCCTCTCCTTCTATCTTCGCATTCACATTCGACTGGATCATCATAAATTCGATAAAGGAGTCGAGATCAAACTCATAAGCCATCTCATACTGCACCTGATCCATCATCCAAAAGCCGCACTGCGCGACCGCTTCTCCTGTCCACACGGCCTCATTCCGATACGGTCTGGGAAAGGCTTTTAAATACACGTCATACCACCAGGTTGTGTACGCCGTGCAGCCTTTCATCTTGTCGGAAATGCAGAAATCATAGACCAGAAGATAACCTCTGCTGTTCATTTTATCCCAAAGCCCCTTTAAAAAGAGAGGCATATCCACCCACTGGACAACGCCTGCCGCCGTAACGATGTCGAACTTCTGCGCAAAAGCAGGCAGCTTTTCCGCCTGACCTGCCATAAACTCGAAGCCTTCCTCATTTCCGCACACTTCCTTCGCTGCTGCGATCATCTCTGCGGAAACATCAATTCCCGTCACATGGCGACAGATCAGCTTTAGCGCTTTCGCAGACAGCCCGGCGCCACAGCCGATATCCAGACCTTGTTCAAACGTGCGGGAGGTAACCTCTCTCTGAAACCGCTCTATGACCTGCCTGTGCAAAAACGGCCGCCGCCTGTATCCCTGTGCTATCCTCTGAAAATCAAAGTCAACTTTTTGCATCATCTTTTCATCCTTTTGCTGTTTCGTGCAGAGCTCCCGCAAAATTTCTGACCGCTCTATGCAGGATCCTCCGGCCACTCCGCTTCTTTAAATCCCACAAGCACCCTGTCGCCGTCTACCAGAATCGGACGCTTTACAAGCATTCCGTCCGTCGCCAGAAGCCTCAGCTGTTCTTCCTCGCTCATGGAAGGCAGCCTGCCCTTCAGCTGCATTTCCCTGTACAGCAATCCGCTTGTATTAAAAAAGCGTTTGAGCGGCAGCCCGCTTTTCTCATACCACTGTTTTAACTCATCATAAGATGGATTGTCCTCGGCAATATGGCGGTCTGTATAGGTAATATGATGCGCCTCCAGCCACTTTCTTGCCTTCTGGCAGGTAGAGCACTTCGGATATTGTATCAATAACATAGGCTTTCTCCTTTTTTATTATTATAGTAAACGAAATTTCTAATGTCGTTAACTATAGAATACCGCACCTTGCGCAAAAAATAAAGTGTATAAACATCACACTTCCCGGAACAGTTTTCCTTTGATATCCATCTTCCCTGCCGCCTCCAACAGCTGCTGCGCCCTGCCAAAGCTGATCTCCTCCGCGAAAAAAGTATATCTTTCCTCCGGCGGGGTCTGTTCCAGTGTGGCCGGCGGCTCATACAGAAGATCCAGATCAACATTTCCCTGAATACCATTTACTTTACCCGTCGATGTAAACTGCCATCCGTACAATGCCCGCCCCACATCCGGCTTATACTTTTCCTGCGGGAGATCCGCCAGCGTCTTTACCCCGCTTACCGGGTATCTGGCCACCCACAACGGATCGGTGAACTGCGCGAAATCAAACCACTGCTCCTTATACACATACAGCCCCGCATAGATCCCGAACACATAACCCGCGTTCGTAATGGTCCGTTCCGCCGCCTTGATCACCTCCGTCAGCTTTTCTTTACCCAGAGGATGCAGAGACTCCTTGTCTTCCACATCCCAGAAAATCCTGCATTTTAAGTTATTTTCCTGTAGCAGATCGATCACCTGCTTCGCTTCCGCCTCGGCCTCTTCTACAGTCTTCGCATAAGTATATTTGTAGACCGCCACCGGGATTCCCTGCTCCCTGCAGCCCCTGAGATTGGCCGCAAACTGCCGGTCCGGCTTTCCCGAATGCCTGATACTGCGCAGGATCGCGAACCTGCATCCATCCTGCTTCACAAGTCCCCAGTCGATGACTCCCTGTATGTCCGATACATCAATGCCAGCGTATTTGTCCATTTTCTCTGTTACGCCTCCTAATTGCCCGGCGAATCGTTTCACCGGTATTTCTTCTTTTACCAGTACTATATGCGCAATGATAAAAAAAGCACCCCTCGGAGTCATTACAATACGGAAAATCTCCGCAATGCCGTCACCAGAAACAGCCCCATTTTTTCCTATGCAACCGCCATACGGCTAATGCAGCCATTCCAACTGATAAAACCAACGCAACTATCGGACACCATACAATGCCGTCAAAGGTTCTTCCCGCAAATCTGTATATTTCATACCGATTATAAAAATCAAGACTGCCTGCCAGTCTTAACGGCATAAAATTTGCAAACATATGATTAACTTCAAAACTGATCATCTGATTCATAATCAGCAGCAACCCCCAGAAGAAGCAAATTGCTGCCAATCCCGCCATTACCTGTTCCAGCATAACCGAAATCAGTATTGTCATCGATACCACAAAAATAAGCGACACATATCCACGAAGACAATTCCATGCAAATTGCTGTATATAGGAAATATGAAATACGGAAAAGAACGTGTTCTCACTGCTCTGTATATATTCGTCCGCTCCTGAAAACCCAAATGGCATCATTTTGATCAAAAAGCAGAAGAGAACTGCCAAAAAATACAGTATACTTCCCATGCCATATGCTGTAATGATTCTTGCGAAATCAAGCTGTTTTTTCCCTTTCATGGCAGACCGGCTGAGTTCCTGCATTCCCGTCTGTGTTTCCTCTGCAAAAAGAGGCGTAATGATAACGGATATCATAACTGATATAATAACTATGAAACTACCAATATCCCGATTCAGTACTTTCCAGCCTTCTGAATAACCTACCGTAAGACTGGTCAGTTTTTCAGCCTCTTTCATGAATCTTTCTTTTTCACTTTCTGTATAATCTACATTGATGTTTTCATCTAACCTGCGCTCTATTGCCCTTAAACGATTCTCGAAAAAAAAGTTGATTTCTGCATCCGATAACGCCTCTACAGTCTTGTCCTGATAATTCAACGCCACTAACTTTTCTATATTGGTTTCCTCCACAAAGACCGCTTCCTCCTGTCCCCTGCGTATTACGATTGCATCCTCAATGCTCCTGCTTACTGCATTTTCTTTTCCATGCTTTAGGTTTTCCCTTCCACTCGCCACAACCCCTCCCTCATCCCACACCTCATAACCCTTTACTGCCTGACAGGTGCTGCTTATAGATAACAGGATAACAACCGCAAGGAATATAAGGAACACCTCTTTCTTTAAAATCCGCCTGCTTTCTACCCTTATAATAGATTTCACAATCACTACCACCTAATTTATAAAATATTTTTTGTCTTTCTTTCCCAACAGGTAAACAAATATGCCAATGTAAGCCGCTGCCAGAAGTAACGCCACCATAAGATAGGGTACTATTATCCTCCCCAAAAAGAAAAAACCATGTACTGCTGCATCGCTGCTGAACTGATTTGGATACAGTAATTTGATCTGACTGTAAGTGTTAGACAATTTTGTCAAAGCGCCAACCGTTAGTATGGAAAACACTGCTGCTGTTTTTGAGTTTCTAAATAAGCACGATAACAGCATGGTAAAATTGGCAAATACCAAAATACCAAACAACCCTCCAACAATTTTAAAAATCATCCCTGCACCAATGCTGATATTAAAAATGCAGCTAAACCAGTACGTTTGTGCTGATGCTCCAAACCCACCGAAAGTGGCAACCGCCCCATGCTCTATAAGCAACACGCTGACAAAGAGCAGATATGTAGAAACAGCAAACAGGTTACCGGCAATCCATCTCGCCCGAAAGTCCTTTTTTCTGCCTTCCGCAGAGGATAAGGTCAGTTCGTTTATCCCACTTGGACTGTCTTTTGCATATACACAGGAAAGCGCAAAAGCATATACGACAAAGAATAACGGGTATTCAATATCATACCAATTCATGAAATTTGAAATCCCCTGGCAATAAGCAACATTGACAGGCGTATCAATTCCTGTGATCTTTTGATCCAACACTTCAATTTGAGACTCTGTAAATTTCATCGGACCGACATACTGATTTTCATACATGAGCTGCTCTTTTACCGCTTCTCGATATTTCTGATAAAAATCCTTCTCTGAATCCAGAAAATCATACTCCAGTCCCATCTTGTCATTCCCATTAGACATATAATAAGAATAATAAGCATAGTTAATAAAATAATTGGGATACATATATTTTGTCATACCTCCGGTTCCCAAAAACCCCCGATGTTCATCCAAATACTGCTTGTCTATGCTGTTTTCATACTGCTCTTTCAATTTCTGCAGATATGCATCATCTATCACGCCTTCAATATCCTTTGAGGCATCCCTTAATACCCTGTAAGCCGACAGACCACTTACGATTTGACCATCTGTACTAATTGCTTTCCACTGTCCATTCATGTTCAGGTAGACAAATGTATGGAACGTAGAAATGATGCACATTACCGTAACAGCCACAAGAGAAACCCGGTTCCACAATTTCCTGTATTCAAATTTAACCATTGTCCACATATGATTCCCTCCGGCTTTTCTATTGTTTTTCTGTTCTTTTTTCTATTCTTTATAGCTGATTCCATTGTGAATCACGTTCCATTCACTTCCCTTTCCTTCCCTGACAAGAATCAGATACTGCCATACGCCATCTTCGTTACAATACTCGCACACAAAAATATTGTTGTTATCATATCCTGCCGCAACTCCTTTATCCTCATCCTCATAAATGTTCCATATTCTTGGATCAATGCACATATACGTAACCATCTTTGTAGCTGGTTCGATGCCTAACGAGTCTGTCACATAAATACGTGCGGCAGCATAAGCCTCCGTTATTTCCCTGGTATCAAACTGGCTGATGTAATATGATTTTGACAGATCAAAAGAATAGTTGGATTCGTCCGGTGAACCTATCTCCAGCAGACCATTTGATTCCTGAATCGTATCCTCTCTTTCCTGACGGTACTGTTTCAGTTCTTCCTCCAGTTCTGCATCCGTCTGTCCCTGCGTCATGTCCTCCTCATTCCGTGAAAAAGCTTCTTGTGTTTCCGTTTCTTTCTGCTGCATATTGTCTTCAGTTCTATTCTGTACCTCATTGTCATTTCCTGTTGAGACTTCCTCCATCGGAATCGAAGCAGATGGTTCCTGTTCATTTCCGCCTGCGCACCCCGCCAACTCCATAACCATCACACACACCACTGCTGCTGCAAAATTTTTCTTTTTTCCCATTTTTTATTCCTCACTTTCTATAATTCCGCCTGCAAAAATATAGTAATCTTCTAATGTCGGTTCTGCCTGACTGCTTTTTACACCTGGATATTCTTCACCGACAAAGCGCACCTGCACATCCTTTTCCATCTGCTTCAGATGTATCACAGACCGCTCTTTTCTCAACCTGTGGCATACTTCCTGACTGACAACAGTCTCCCGGACCTTTCCTTTGACCTTCTGAACCAGCGCGTCCACATTCCCGCTTTCCAAGACATTCCCTTTCTTCATCACGATAAGCTCACTTGCAATCGCCTCAATATCTGACACAATGTGCGTAGAGAGCAGCACGATCTTGTCCTTTCCCATATCACTGATGATATTAGAAAAACGTATACGTTCTTTCGGATCAAGTCCTGCCGTCGGTTCATCCAGTATCAATATCACCGGTTCGTTAATAATTGCCTGTGCAATCCCTATCCTGCGTTTCATGCCGCCCGAAAATGTCTTTACCTTTTTATCTGCAGCATCCGAAAGGTTTACAAATTCAAGCACTTCTGAAATTCTGTCTTTCAACTTTTTTTCCGGTATTCCTTTTAATACACCCATATACTCCAGAAAATCTTTTGCAGTAAAGCCCGGATAAACACTATAATCCTGAGGCATATACCCAATCAGGCTGCGATACTTTTTATCCAGTGCAAAAATATCCCTTTCATCGCAGCGGATACTCCCTTTCGTGGGAAAATCCACAGTTGCCAGCATTCGCATAAGTGTGCTTTTTCCGGCACCGTTTTCCCCCAACAGTCCGTAAATTCCTTTATGCAACGTAAAACTGACATCCTGCAGCGCTTCTTTTTTTCTGTAGGTTTTACACAGATGTTCTATCTGCAGTTCCATTGCGATTCGTCCTCCTGTTTTATTTCCGCTCATGAAAAACACCCTGACCGGATATCCATATCCTATCAGAGTGTTGTGTTATACTTTCGGCAAAGTTGTGTTATAGTTGTAAAGGTTTACGGAAAGTTCCTGCCCCGGTCTTTATCCATTTTTCTCCTGCATAGAGCAGCATAAAGTAACGCATAGGCAGTTGCGATACCTCTCGTCTATATATGCCGTTTGGAAGATGAATAGCTTAATTTGACCAATATGGTTCCCTTGCCGCCGGCTTAATGATATACTGTATGTATTTACTATAACTCCACTAACTATATATATCTTTTGTGCTGAAATTGTATTGTGCTATATTATTATCGGAACGCATCTTTTTCCAGGAAACCGAATAACGATATTGTTCCATAGTATAACCTGTTTTTAGCACATACCTTCCTACTTGATCACTCTTCTGTCCCGGTACTGCGCATACATCAGCAAAATGCCTGATACTGCGCCAAAGAAGATAAAGGACTGTATGAACGGCATAAAATTATAGGAACCACCCGTCCAAAAATCGGCAAAATCATTGCTCACATAAGTCATCGGTAAGGTTGCCGCCGCCTTCTGTAATGCCTGCGGAAGCTGTTCTGTGGAAATTCCCATCATACCTGTCAGCATCATCAACGTAAAATAGACAGCCATCGTAATCCCGAATGTAATGCCGAATCTGCGAAAAATATTTGCAAGTGAATGCGCAATCACCAAAAGGATAATTCCGATCAGATAAAGCGATACCAACAGACAGATTACAGACGACACCGCCGGTTTCGGAATATCCATTGTAAATACTTGGAACACTGCGTAAATTGCAAACGCAATCGTCATAAAAATCATATGCGCAATAATCTTCGCCATCAAAAGACTTCTCTCATGGAAACCGAACAAACGCATCCGGAGAGGCACCTCACGTTCCACTTCCTGCGAGTACAGTGCGCCATATCCGATAAACATAATGGACATCGGAATAACAAGCGACATACTCAGCATAATGGAGACGATTACATTATCCCTCGCCGCTTCGGGCACCTGTGCACCGATCGTTCTCGAGAAAATCATTGTCATCATATTCGGAAACACGATTCCGAAGAAATGTGTCATAAAATTACCGTTGATATTGCGAAGTTCATATAAAACCATGTTCATATTACATTTTTTCTGTTTCATCTTCTTCCCCATTTCTACGCTGTTTTCGGCGTCGTTTTTAATTTTTCTGTTTCTCATGCTTCGCATAGAACTGCTCTCTGGCGTTAATCGACATAATCTCGATATCCGAGTTACTCCGTTTAAAATTCACATTATTGTCCATCAGAATCGACAGCAGCTCTCTCTCTTCCTCCCTGTCGCGGCAGGATAACGCAATCAGATGATTCGGAGATTTCAAAGTGCGAAAGCCCTTCGTCAGACCGCCGTTTACCTGATTATTATCCAGAATAAAAATCGCATTACCGCAGTATGTCTTAAACAGTTCCTCAGTCCTGCCGAAAGCAACTACTTTTCCTTGATCCAACAGCAATATCTTATCCGCCAACTGTTCCAGTTCTTCATAATAATGGGACACGATAATCAATGATTCTTCTTTATCCCGATACCATTCGACCATCTTTTCCATCAGTTTCTGTCTTGTCTCAAAATCCAGACCCGACGTAACCTCATCATAAAAGGTCAGTTCCGCCTTCTGCATCATAATCATAATGATGGTAAACTTCTGCTTCTGTCCGCCCGAAAGCGCATTGTATCGTTTAGACAGGCATCCTTCGAATTCAAAGAAGGCAATCAACTCCTGCAGCTCTTTGTTCTCTTTGATCTTCGTGTCCAGAATCATCTCCATAATCCATTTCACCGGCATGGTCGTCACATACGCGTTGTTCTGCATATGCGCCGCCATCTGCTCCGGCTTTAACTCGGTCACAATCCTGCCCTCATAAGCCGTCAGCCCTAATATCGCTTTGACAAGCGTTGTCTTGCCTGCGCCGTTGGCACCGATTACCCCGATACGCTCTCCTTTTTCAAAGCTAATCGGACTGTTAATCTGCAGCGCCGTCTGTTTTCCATATTTTACCTGTAATTGTTTGATTGTAAGTAACATATTGCACCTCTTTCTACGCTGTATCTACTGCCCATTTTTCATGCGCTGCTCACTTTTCAAAAGACAGCTTTACCTGCACGCCATTTTCAATATTATCAACTTTCATCCCATATCCCATAAGTCTGCTATAGTAAGCCGCCACATATAATCCCAATCCTTTTCCCTTCCCTCTTCCGTCACTGCTGACAAAGGGTTTCAAGACATTTGGGAGCAGCTTATCGTCTATTGTTACACCATAATTAGTGATACACAATTCTGTACTGCTGATTTCTGCGTTAATCTGCTGCCCCTTCGGTGTATACCAGACGGCATTAGACAATAAATTGTCAATAATCTTCTTTAACATCTCTCTGTCTGCAAAAACAACACCGTTTCCTTCAATCACTATCTGCAGACCTTTATCCTCCGCCTGTACCGCATAATCTCCTGCAAGTTCCCGCACCAGTGTTGCAACCGCCACTTCCTCCTGCTGTATATTCTCCGCATGATAGTTCAGATACAAAATATCCTCCACAATCTTTCGCATGGATAAAAGCTGCTTCTTCACCTCCGGCAGATATATCTTCGTGTCCTTATACTTCCCGACTTCATTCATCATTCCTTCCACCAGAAGAAGCGCCGCCGCGATAGGGGTCTTTAACTGATGGGAAGATGCCCTCAGGAATACTTCCTGCCGTTCATTTTCTTCTTCCAGCAGGCAGTTTTTGCGCTCCAACTCCTCGTAATTGTCATGCAGTTTCCCGTATAATTCATGCAGGTTCCGCCCTAAAATACCAATCTCATCCTTACTGTCTGACGAAAAGGCAAATTCACCGGGATCAAAGCGTTCCGCTATCCCCGCATTCTCCGCATGATTAGCAAGACTGATAATCGGATTCACAATTTTTCCCGAAAAGAATATTGATGAAACCAGCACCACCAGAAAAATAACCGCAGCAATCATCGGCAGACTCCCCATAACAATCGGCGAGATCTCTTCCATCTGCGGCGTCATCGTCGGCAGCACCGTAATGACGAAAGCGTCTTGTGTACGGCCCATAGCAATATAAGTAGTATAGCTGTAATTGCCGTCCGACACCCCCGCCTCATATACAATGGTATCGCCGGATATCATATGCATATTAGCATATTCACCCTGATAGATCTTATCTCCGCTCTGCCCTTTCTGTTCCAGGCGGACCTTAATCGGCGCATCCTCGGAAATGAGATTCTGCCCTGCAAATATATCCTTAAATTTGTTCTGCCACTGTCCGACAAACTCCGCCAAGTCTTTCTCTGAATCGCTGCTTTCTACCTCTTTCTCCAAGCCTCCTTCTTCTATCATCATTCTGGCGCGGTCCAGAAGGTTCAGCAATTCTTCGTCCTGTACGATAATTGTCAGCTTGAAAAACTTTCCCGCTATATAGACTTCGTTGCCCGTATTCGGAATTTCCATTGTATAAACTGACGACGGATTCTTAACCGTCAGATGATCATAGCTTCTCTGTTCCATATAACCCCGCTGGATCTCCACGACTGATTCCAAATTGCTGTTCATCACATAATCCACATACAACGACGGCAGCATTAATACGAAATACCCTATGATAAAAGCAATCATAATCACTGCCAGTACTACACTGTATAGAAACGTCTTCTTTCTAAGTCCCATGCTTACTCCTCCCGAAACTGATATCCCACGCCGATTACCGTTTTGATACAATCTTCCGGCAGCTTCTTGCGCAGATTCTTAACATGCGCATCAATGATTCTGTCATTGCCCACATAATCTTCGTTATAAATTCCCAGAATCAGCTGCTCCCTCGTGAAAGCCCGCTTTGGCTCTTTCATAAGAATCTGTAATAGCAAAAACTCGCTCAGTGTAAGTTCTAAAGACTTTCCGTCATAAAAAGCCTGATAAGCGTCGTCATGAATGACAAGCCCCTTTTCCTGCTGTGGCTTAAGCCTTTTTACACGTCTCAGAATCGTCTCCATACGCTTCAACAGAATGATAGGCGATACCGGTTTGATCACGTAATCATCCGCATAAGAATTAAACGCCTGTACCTGCGTCTTCTCATCATCCAGCGCCGTGAGTATAATCGTTGCCGTTTCCGGCTGATGTTCCTTGATATATTGCAGAACATCCAAACCGTTTACCTTCGGCACCATAATATCCAGTACTGCCATGTCAAATCGCTTCTTTTCAAGAAGTTCTAACGCCTGCCCGCCGTCCTCAGCACATGTGACGTTATAATTCTGCATTTTCATATACTCCGTCAGGACTTCTCTTATGGTCGGTTCGTCTTCCAGAAATAAAATGTTCATGTCTCTTATTTTGCTCCTGTCTTGTACTTTACATGGTTTATTGTAGCACAATGGTATGAATTTCGTATGAAGATGGTGTGTTTTTACGAAGATGGGGATAATAAATGAACTCGGATAAGGATAAAAAGATATGTATTCGCTGTCAAAAATTAGAGATAGATTTATAAGTGATAAGTATCTGTTCTGCGGTAAATCCGTAAATATTCTAATAATTACTCGATGATAGCAGCCACTCGACCAGACCCAACATTCCTACCACCCTCACGGTTTTCTGTGGGGGAAATCAGGGTGATTTGGGGTGGTTTTTGGTTAATTGGAGTGCAATAGCCAAAATCATTTTACTTCCCAATAGCCTCCCCGTGAAGCACCTATATGCTCGATCAATCCTTTACTTTTCATTTTTTTCAGCTGATATTTCACGCCATCTTCTGAAATCATTATCAGCTTTGACAATTCCTTTCTTGAAATATACGGATTATTACGCAAAGCATTCAGAAATACTTCTTCTGTGCGTTGGACATATTGTTCAGCTGCTTGTGAAACATCATTTATTTCACTTTTATTATCTCTGTTTTCCCCATAATTCAAATTTTTCAATATAACTGTAAATTCCACTCTTGATGAGATAAACTGCGGTGCTTTACTTCCCCCTATCTTTTAATTAATGAAACAAGCCTATTCCTTCCACCAGTATCACATTAACCTGTCAAACCTGACTTTTATGGCACCGTTTTGGCACCGCTTTCCACATTTTCACTGTTACAAAGTTTTAAAAAGGGCTTCCCGACTTCTCGGAAAGCCCCATAAAATCCAGCTTTTTACTGATTACTCAATAATCGTAGCCACACGACCAGAACCTACTGTACGACCACCCTCACGAGCTCTCGGAAATGAAATCTAAATGTTTTTCTTTATATTATCCAGTTTATCTCTATATTTTTACTGTTTTGAAAAATTTTAGAGCCAAAATAGAGCCATTAGCAAAATACCCATTTTCTCCTTATCCAACCATATTACATGGTGCTAGCACCATGTATAAATAACATTAACAAGGAAAATATCAATTTGTTGTCCTCCACCACTCTAATCAACAAACTGGAATTTCGCATCTCTATAATTCATCTTCTGAGTGGATGTCTAACCCATTCTTTCGTATTTCATCCAATTGACCAGCACTTAGCGTCCCTGCCCGATAAAGCAATAGGTACTCGTTTTCAATCGAACTGTCAAATATCAGCAGGTCATCGGTATTGATTGTAACCTTAACTCCATTCTCATACAGTATCTTAATAGGGTGGTCTCTATATCCAATTGCATATCCAAGCATTACGTTACTGCTCGGGCAGACATTCAGCTGTATCCGATTATCTGCGAGAAATCGCATGACCTTCGCCGATGCGGCCGCGTTTATCCCATGGTGAACTTCACTAAGCCCTAATACTTCAACTGCCCGCATGACATTCTCTGCTGGCCCGGTTTCACCTACATGCATTTTCTTGGACAAATGATATTGTTCCGCTTTTCTATACAATGGCAAAAAAGCCTCAAATGGCTGCACATTCTCGCCACCGCATACATCAATCGACTTGAAAAAGCCGGTGGAAATATAACGATCGATTTTTTCAGCTTCCTGTTCGACATTGCAAGCTGAAATATATGTAATCTCAGGTTCAAACACTGTATTGGAACAATATTTTAAATGAAAATCTCCGATAATGGATTTGAACGCATCCATCCCACCAATCAGATCAATTTCCGAAGCCCCAAAATTCATCGAAAGCCTCTTGATATTATTCCTCCTCGCTTCTACAAAAGCGCCTTCCCATCTTATGAGCATCCCTCCAATATCTTTGCAGTATGGCTTGATAGTAGCTGTAAACCATTCCTGCATTCCTCTAAGTCCGTCAAATCTGTCGGGCGGTTTTGGGAAACTGCGTTTCAGGTGTTCTTCCAACCAAGCTCTCCTGCATCCTTTGGTAGAATGATTGTGGATATCACTCTTTGGGACTTCCAGCAATTTGACTATATCATTCTCTAACAGACCCTCACAAAACAGGTTTTGCATATCATTGCTCCTTTCATATCTATCTTTACAAATTTAAATTGCCTTACTTAACCTCCAATTCTATCGCATTCAAACACACTAACAACTCCCGATTTGTTCATTTAATTATATCACTTCCGTTCCTCATTTACCACAAAAATATAGGGTGCAGCAACCATCGCACCCCACATTTATTATCGTTTTAACGATTTCTCTATTTTCCACTTCTGCCCTTTCAAGTCATTCTGTTTCTCATAAAGATTATTCCGCTCTTTGCAGAGTTCTTTCATGCGCTCCAACTGTGCCCGTACTCCCTCCCGGCAATCTGGTTCTATCTTCTTATATTCCCCGGTCAGATTACGGATTGTATTATTATTTTCCTTTATCTGCTCCGAAAGGCATACCCAGTCTATCAGATTTTGCACTTCCTTGTCCGTTTCATAAAGGTCTGTATCTGCTACGATTTTAGCACACAGACGTATCATGACTTTCTTTGCCTGCCGTGTCTCATCCGCCAGGGTCTGGTTGCTCATTTTCCGATAGTATTTTACATTGACCAGGCTGCTGTGGCCCAGGAGCCTGGCAATAGAGTATTTCCTCCCATAATAAAAAGGCAGCCATCTCTGACCGCCCTTCATGTATTACAAACAAATTTTGAAAATCCATTACCTTTTGTATCAGCATCTGAAGCTCGATTTTTTCCACTCACGATATTTGTGTAATAAATGTTTTTATGTTCCCACAAAGCCAATGAAGTTGTTTTACTTGAATTTTATCCAGTTCATAATTTTCAGAATCTATTCTTCCTTGAACTAATGTTAAAAGTTTTCTCATTGCCATTATGTCAGCTTCAATGAATTCTGCATTACCTGCATGATTGTATACTGCAAATAATGTATCTCGAAAATCACTAATCTGCTTTGATGATGCATGAAAAAGCATTTCTACCATCTGTTCAATATTAAACTTGCTAAGAAATGCATGGTTTCCACTTATTTTACGTTTCTCTCTTATCGCATAATCATATAAATTCGCTATAGCATCTGGCTCATAGGAAAAACTATCCTGAATATATTTGACATTCATGGAATCGGAGAGTTCTTTTACAAAATTATCAAATTCTGCTTTTTCATCTCCCTCAAAATCATACATTGGTAAAAACAATATGTCAGAGTCTATTTCCTCTCCCTTCCCTTTGAGATTTTCAACCATATATTGCCTGCATTGCGTATAATCAAAGCCAATCACATGCTTGATCATCACTAGATATGCTGCCAGCTTTCCATAACTATAAAATCCTATATCTTCTGGATCTTTCAATCGCCCCTCTATAATTCCTAAAACAGCTCTTACTTCCTCCTCTGTCCGTTCATGATAGCTATACAGTTTTTGCAGGTCAGTGTCACTTCTATCTGCATGTTTATCATACAGTTTCATTTTATGGTATGCTTCCTCTGCATCCCTGATCTTGGTAATATCCAGCTTCTGCCATCCTACGTAATCATAACAAAACCTAAATAGCGGATTCCAGTTTGAGCCTAATATTGTAGAAAGGCATTCTGTACCTTGCCATGCAGGAAACTCTCCGGCTTTAATTCTTGCCGCAAAAGAAATAATCCCGAAATAAATACATTTCAAAAATTCCTTATCAAAGCTGCCATCCAGTTTTTCATATATATCAACTGTTTTTTGTGTTGCGAAAATAAATGTACGAAAGTTTTTATGGCACTGGCCTCTTACCATCGAAACAAGCTCTTCAATCCCCTCCTCATCTCTCCCAATAATTTCTTTCAGCCTCTCATTGTCAAAAGTATCTACTATATTCTTTACAGCATCATGATAATCACTTTCAAAACAGATAGTATCGCTAATCGTTTTTTCTTTTATTTTCAAATATTTCTGTACAACTTCCGGGATATCATTTTTATTATCTTCCATATTGTCATTCTTTGAATCTGTGGAAAACAATTTTGTAAACTGAAAATCAAATTTTTCAGGTGCTTTATTTAGTATTTCATTTTCATTTGCAACAAGAAGTACCTTAACACCATCTCGCTCCACAAGATTATTGACATATCCCAATAATTTTGCTATTTCTATGTTGCTTCGCTCCACATCTTCAAAAACAAGCAATTTTTTACTTAAATCAACGGAAGAATACATTTTTTGCAAATCATCCTCAGACATATTTACGTCAATTCCAAATATCCCTGCCGCACCTTTAGCGATTGTTTTCGCTATAAGTTTTCCGGTTGCCAATACCTCGGAATCTTTATCTAATGCCTTCATCCTTAATTCCATATAAATACTTTTGCTTATATCTGAAAGAGTTTCAAGGCCATATAGTGAAATAACAATACATCCATTCTTTTTCTCCTTCTGCAAGAATGGAGTAAGTATCTTCTCAACATAGTATGTCTTTCCCGATCCTCATTCTCCTGTTAACATTATAGCAGTGTGTGTCTTGTCCTCTTCGAGATAATGTTTTATATAACAGTTTAATTCAGCGAATGTCATCATATCAGTCTTCTCCTCATTTTTAAAATACCCCCTACCCCTTCTAATCTATTCTATCATAAACTTTCTATTGCGTCATTTTCCTTTTGTCTTATAGTATTCCCCTCTTCTCATTTCACAAAAAGGCAGCCATCTCTGACCGCCTTTTCCAAAATCCTGTCATACACTTGCCTTTTCACTCTGCCGCAGCCTCTCCAGTATCATCGCTGCACCCTTCCGGGTATCCTCTACGATCTCTCTGGGAGTCATCTGGACATGGCGCAGAGAATTATATTCTCGGATCTTCCGAATATCCTCCAGATTAAAATCTTTACTCACTATCGGTTTCGTCATCATCCTCATCATCTCCTTCCAGCAGCACGGAGGGCGGATAGATCAGCAGATCCTTATAGCCTTCCAATGTCGTGATGGTCTTTACTCCCCGCACTGTCTTTACATTTACGATATGTTTAAAGTTCCAGGATGTAATAATATCACATCCTGCCAGGATCGCTGCCGCGATATGCTGGCAGTCATCAAAGCTCTTTTTCTTCAGGATGCCAAAATCAATGAATTTCTCCGCCAGCTCCACCGTATCCTCATCCGTGTGGACCAGATGGTACTGAACCTGTTTCAGATAGCCAAGGAGGATATCCAGCTTTTCCTGGCTGCAGCCGCTGATCTCATTCAGCACAATATCAGAGATATACACTTCATAGCGTCCCTGTCTGAACAGCTCCCACAATTCCAGCGTATCTTTCATTTTTTCCGGTGTGTCCAGCTGATACAGGTAGCTGACCACTGACGTGTCCAGATAAACCTTCAATTTACGCATCGCATGCCTCCCGTCTTTTATTCTATTCTACCATGAAACACCTGAAAAATCATTCCCTGTATTTTTTAATTTTATCATCATCGTAAATCCAGGCATAAAGCAATCCACCCTATCCAGTTATGAGAATGGAACGGTATCTCCGTCCAACGAGGTACTCTATGCCATAGCAAAGCAATATCACGTTTCTTTGGATTGGCTTTTTGGTATTTCAGACAATGAATTTTCTTTATCGTCTATGGGCGATATTATCAGTTTTCTATTGGAGTTGAACGAATTAAAAGAATTGCGCTATGAACTGGAAATCAACGATAAATTTTTCAATGACATAGAAACCGAAGATAACCGTTGGTATGCCAATATTAAATTCTATGGGAACGAAAAAGGACACCTATATAATGCGGATATGTGCCAATTCCTCGCTTCACTGAATGAGAGCCGGGAAAGTTTTGAATCCTACTTTACGCCAAAGGATATGTTTGATATTTGGAAAAAACAGAAAATTGCTGATTACTCCACCTTGCCAGTGACAAAGAAAGTGTATGAAGATATAGACAATGCTACAAGAATGAAACTCCGAAATAAACATTTGGAGCGGCAATTTAAGAAAAATCAGAGTGACAGCGAATAAAAATAGAGCCATTTTAGAGCCACAAGCCGTTTTCAATTAAATTCTGGCAAGTGGCTTTTCCTTTTGTTCGCTATTATTTTTAGGCATTAAGAAACCGCAACCCCTTGATTTCTCAAGGAATTGCGGTGCTTATTTTTATAATTTGGCTCTAATCACAAGATTACTCAATAATTGTAGCAACCCTGCCTGAACCTACTGTACGTCCACCCTCACGGATAGCGAAGGTCAGACCCTGCTCCATAGCGATGGGATGGATCAACTCGATGGTCATCTCAACGTTGTCACCAGGCATGCACATCTCGGTGCCGCCAGGCAGTTCGCATACGCCGGTTACGTCGGTAGTTCTGAAGTAGAACTGAGGACGATAGTTGTTGAAGAAAGGTGTATGACGGCCGCCCTCATCCTTGGTCAGAACGTATACCTGAGCAGTAAACTTCTTGTGGCAGGTAACGCTGCCGGGCTTAGCCAGAACCTGGCCTCTCTCGATCTCAGTTCTCTGAACGCCACGCAGCAGTGCGCCGATGTTGTCGCCGGCCTGCGCCTCATCCAGCATCTTACGGAACATCTCGATACCGGTAACAACGGTCTTCTTGGTCTCCTCCTTGATACCAACGATCTCAACTTCATCGTTCAGGTGCAGAGTACCACGCTCCACTCTACCGGTTGCAACAGTACCACGGCCGGTGATGGTGAACACGTCCTCAACAGGCATCAGGAAAGGCTTGTCGGTGTCACGCTCGGGATCGGGGATATACTCGTCCACGGTAGACATCAGCTCCATAACCTTGTCGCCCCACTCGCCGTTGGGATCTTCCAGAGCCTTCAGAGCGGAACCTTTGATGATCGGGCAGTCGGTGAAGTCATACTCCTCCAGCTGCTCAGTGATCTCCATCTCAACCAGCTCCAGCAGTTCGGGATCGTCAACCATATCGCACTTGTTCATGAATACGATGATATAAGGCACGCCCACCTGACGGGACAGCAGAATGTGCTCCTTGGTCTGAGCCATAACGCCGTCGGTAGCAGCTACCACCAGGATAGCGCCGTCCATCTGTGCAGCACCGGTAATCATGTTCTTTACATAGTCGGCATGGCCCGGGCAGTCCACATGCGCATAATGTCTCTTATCGGTCTGATACTCAACGTGCGCGGTGGAAATGGTAATACCACGCTCTCTCTCTTCGGGAGCCTTGTCGATGTTCTCGAAATCTACCTTCTCATTGCCGGATACTCTCTCAGCCAGAACCTTAGTGATGGCAGCGGTCAGAGTGGTCTTGCCATGGTCAACGTGACCAATGGTACCAATGTTACAATGGGGCTTGTTTCTTTCAAATTTAGCTTTAGCCATTATTGTAGTCCTCCTTAATATATATACTGGTTTTGGGTTGCGCCAAAGTGGGATTGCGCCACCCTGGCGCTTTTAACTTGGCTATCTCTGATTATATTAGATAACCAGAGGTTTTTCAAGTCATTTTTCACGAAAATACAAACTATTTTCCTTTTTCTGACAGAACCTTTTCCTGTACGTTCTTGGGTACCTGCTCATATTTGTCAAAGAACATGGAGTAGTTTCCGCGGCCCTGGGTCTTGGAACGCAGATCCGTGGAATATCCGAACATTTCCGCAAGAGGCACAAACGCACGCACCATCTTACCGCCGCCGATATCGTCCATGCCTTCCACACGTCCGCGGCGGGAGTTCAGATCACCGATCACATCGCCCATATACTCCTCGGGCATGGTCACTTCCACCTTCATGATGGGCTCTAACAGTACGGGGTTAGCCTTGTGCATGGCCTCCTTGAACGCCATGGAACCGGCGATGTGGAATGCCATTTCAGAGGAGTCAACCTCATGGTAGGAACCGTCATATACATTAGCGTGCACGCCCAGCACCGGGAATCCGCCCAGAATACCTGCCTGCGCCGCCTCTTTGATACCCGCGCCCACCGCAGGGATATACTCCTTGGGGATAGCGCCGCCCACCACAGTGGTCTCAAACAGCAATGTGGGAGGCTCGTTGATCAGGATATTCGCCTTGGGGTCAAACTCAAACTTCTCACAGTTGGCCTCCAGAGGCGAGAACTTAACTTTACAATGACCGTACTGTCCACGTCCGCCGGACTGCTTCGCATACTTGGAATCCACTTCCACTTCCTTGGTGAACGCTTCCTTGTAAGCAACCTGAGGAGCGCCTACATTGGCCTCCACCTTGAATTCACGCAGCAGACGGTCCACAATGATCTCCAAATGCAATTCGCCCATACCTGCGATAATGGTCTGGCCTGTCTCCGGATTGGTGTGGGCACGGAAGGTAGGATCCTCCTCTGCCAGCTTCGCCAGCGCCTCGCCCATCTTGCCCTGGCCGGCCTTGGTCTTGGGTTCGATTGCCAGTTCGATAACGGGCTCCGGGAACTCCATGGATTCCAGGATCACCGGATGCTGCTCATCGCAGATGGTGTCGCCGGTGGTGGTGAACTTAAAGCCCACTGCCGCCGCGATATCCCCGGAATATACCTTATCCAGCTCCGCACGCTTGTTGGCATGCATCTGCAGAATACGTCCCACGCGCTCCTTCTTGTCCTTGGTGGCGTTCAGCACATAGGAACCGGAATTCATGGTACCGGAATATACACGGAAGAACGCCAGCTTACCCACGAAGGGATCCGCCATGATCTTGAATGCCAGAGCGGCGAAAGGCTCGTCGTCGGAAGAATGCCTCTCCACCTCGTTGCCATCCAGGTCTGTACCCTTGATGGCGGCGATATCGGTAGGAGCGGGCATATATTCCAGAACAGCATCCAGAAGTTTCTGCACGCCTTTATTGCGGTAAGCAGAACCGCAGCATACCGGTATGGCGGTACACTCACAGGTGGCCCTGCGCAGGGCTTTCTTCAGATCCTCCACAGAAGGCTCCTCGCCCTCCAGGTACATCATCATCAAATCATCATCCAGTTCACAGATCTTCTCGATCAGTTCGCTGCGGTACAATTCCGCATCGTCCTTCATCTCTCCCAGATCATCGGTGACGGTGATGCTCTCACCCTTGTCATCGTTGTAGATATAAGCCTTCATCTCAAACAGGTCGATGATGCCTTTAAACTCGTCCTCCTTGCCGATGGGCAACTGCAGCACGATGGCGTTCTTGCCCAGACGGGTCTTGATCTGCTCCACGGCACCGTAGAAATTGGCGCCCAGGATATCCATCTTGTTGATAAATGCCATACGGGGTACGTTGTAGGTGTCAGCCTGACGCCATACGTTCTCGGACTGAGGCTCCACACCACCCTTCGCACAGAATACACCGACAGCGCCGTCCAGTACACGCAAGGAACGCTCTACTTCAACAGTAAAGTCAACGTGGCCAGGAGTGTCAATGATGTTGATACGATGCTCTAACGCGCCTTCAGCGGGCTTGGTTTCTTTTTCCAGAGTCCAGTGACAGGTCGTGGCAGCCGAAGTGATGGTGATGCCTCTCTCCTGCTCCTGCTCCATCCAGTCCATGGTAGCAGTGCCTTCATGAGTATCACCGATCTTGTAGTTGACGCCAGTGTAATACAGGATACGCTCGGTCAACGTGGTCTTGCCCGCGTCGATATGAGCCATGATGCCTATATTCCTGGTTCTCTCTAAGGGATATTCTCTTCCAGCCAAGATTTTTTCCTCCTTTTTTATTTTGTAATGCCGCAGCGGACAGGGAAATTCCCCGCCCTATGCTGCTTCTAGAAACGGTAGTGCGCAAACGCCTTGTTTGCCTCTGCCATCTTGTGTACATCCTCTTTTCTCTTTACCGCGGCGCCAGTGTTGTTCGACGCGTCGAGAATCTCGTTGGCAAGTCTGTCGATCATGGTTTTCTCGCCTCTCTTACGGGAGTACATAGTCAACCAGCGCAGACCCAGTGCCTGACGTCTGTCAGCTCTTACCTCGATGGGCACCTGATAGGTGGCGCCACCGATACGCCTGGCCTTAACCTCCAGAGAAGGCATGATGTTGTTCATGGCCTCTTCAAATACCTCCAGGGCGGGCTTGCCAGACTTTGCCTCAACCTTTGCAAATGCGCCGTATACAATCTTCTGTGCTACACCCTTCTTACCATCCAGCATAATGTTGTTGATAAGCTTGGTCACCACTTTGTTATTGTATAAAGGATCTGCCAATACATCTCTTTTTTGAATATGTCCTTTACGTGGCACGTTTCTTCCCTCCTTAACAATTTAGTTTCGTTAATTCATCGGTACTCACATGTGTTTCCCCAAGTGTTCGTGCGGTATATCTGTAGTCCAGAATTCCAACACTTTTCTTAGTTTCGTTGTTGTGGTCCGAGACGCTGCATACGCAGCATCTGAGGATCGCATCCCCAGGATGCATCTCCTCCATTTCCAATTACGCACTGCCGGTCCGGCAGATGCCTGTTATCAGCATCCGAAAAACGCCTTATTTCTTAGCGTCTTTGGGCCTCTTGGCGCCGTACTTGGAACGAGCCTGCCTTCTGTTAGCGACTCCCGCAGTGTCCAGGGTACCACGGATGATGTGGTATCTGGTACCGGGCAGGTCCTTCACCCTGCCGCCCCTGATCAGCACCACGCTGTGCTCCTGCAGGTTGTGGCCCTCGCCGGGAATGTAGCTGGTAACTTCGATTCCGTTGGAAAGACGTACCCTGGCGATCTTTCTGAGCGCAGAGTTAGGCTTCTTGGGGGTTGCTGTCTTAACAGCGGTGCACACGCCCCTCTTCTGGGGAGAGGAAGTGTCCGTAGCCTTCTTGTGCAGGGAGTTGTAACCCTTCTGCAAAGCGGGAGCGGTGGACTTCTTCACCGATGTCTGACGGCCCTTTCTTACTAACTGGTTAAATGTTGGCATTCTGTTTCACCTCTTTCTGAAAATGTGATTTGTACCGCGCGCGCAGGATCCAGTGCCTGTTGTTCACAAAAAAAGCATCCGTGCGCATGCTATATTAGTATAGCCACCTTCGGATGCTTTGTCAACAAAATTTTTCGATTTTTTCGGCATTTCGGACATGTTTGTGAAAAAGAACAAAATTCTCCCAGCTTTATCGCTCCAGCAGAATGTCCAGATATCTTTTCAGGGCGTCCTGCCAGGCCGGCAGCCTTTCAAAACCATTCTCCTCCAGCTTGTCCTTACTCATGCGGCTGTTGGCGGGACGGCTGGCCTTTGCGCCGTATTCCGCAGTGGATACCGGTTTGACCGTCATGGGGATACCTGCCTCCTCAAAAATGGCGCACGCAAAATCATACCAGGAGCAGATTCCCTCATTGGTGGCATGGTATACGCCGTACTTATCCGTGAGCACCATATCTACCAGCAGCCGGGCCAGGTCATAGGTATAAGTGGGGGAACCGAACTGGTCGTTCACCACCGTGATGACGTCATGATTTTCGGACAGTTTCAGCATGGTCCTGACAAAATTCTTTCCGTTTACGCCAAACACCCACGCGATCCGCACAATGAAGTATTTTTCCAGCAGTTCCTGTACCGCCAGTTCCCCTTCATACTTGGTCTGACCGTAGACACTTTGGGGGGCCTTTTCGTCCTCCGGTTCCCAGGGCCTCTCTCCCTGACCGCTGAACACATAATCCGTGCTGATATAGATCATCTTGATGTCCAGATCCCTGCACACTTTCGCAATGTAGCGGGGGCCGTCCGCATTTACCCGGCGGCACAGATCCACGTTCTCCTCCGCCGCGTCCACGGCCGTGTAAGCGGCGCAGTGGATCACCGCGTCCGGCGCCTCCCCAAGTATGACCCGGCTTACGCTTTCCTCATCCGTGATATCCATCTCCTGGATGTCCACACCTACCGCTTCTATGCCCCTTTTCTCCAATTCCTTTACCACGTCATGGCCAAGCTGGCCTCTCACGCCCGTAACAAAAACCTTCATCTCATCCGTCCCTTTCTTATTTTTAAGTCTTCTTTAATAGAAAAAGCCTTTCCATTGCACTTTGTGCCTAACTCCGCCGGGTGATCCGCATCCGCCCGCCTGATGTGCTGACACCCCTTAGCTTCCGCCTGCTTCTGTCTGATTATTCCGGCATCCGGCCATAAATAATACGGAACAGCTTTGTTATCGTCAAATATACCACAAATCTGTAAAAAAAGACAGGGATATCTTGAAAAAAGGTTCAACTTTTCTTATAATAATGAAGGTAACGAAGAAAAACACAAGGGCAGGACGCGGTACCCTGATGGGGGAGAGGAGGCGGGGCCGTATGCCGGAGCCAAATCATAAATATCTGGCGGGCCTGGTTGTCCGTTTCAAACAAAGGGACGCAGGCGCCTTTGCCGAGTTGTACGCCCTTACCTGTAATAAAGTATATAATTACGCGCGCCAATATCTGAAGGACGAGTATCTGGCCCAGGACGCTTTGCAGGAGGTCTATATGGCTGCTTTCCGCAATATAGACAAACTCAGCGACCCTGCGCTGTTCACCGCCTGGCTGAACCGTATATCCCTGCATGTGTGCTACGACATCTGCCAGAAACAATACAGCCGCCAGGAATTGCCCGGCCAGGAACTGCTGGAACTGGTACGGGATCGGCGCCCCGGCTGTGATCCGGAGGCCACTGCTCTGCGGGACGACGAGTTCAGGCGGCTCCGCCGGGCCATGGAGGAACTGCCCTTCCGGGAACAGTCTGCACTTTCCATGCGTTTTTACGGCGGCATGAAGCTGGAGGAGATTGCCCGTGCCATGGGAATAAGCCGCAGTACCGTCAAACGCTGTATCGCCTCCGGCAAAGAACGTCTGGCCCGTAAACTGAAAGAATGAACTCCTAGAAAGGTCCTGTTTTTACACTGTATGAATAAAGGTGTTTTGAAAAAAATAATTTCATATGGCATGTGTTTTGTACTGCTTACAGGCTGCGGGGACGCCGCTTCCATCTCCGTCCCTTCGGCCGGGGACCCTTCTTTGGAGCAGTCTGATCTTCTGGGAGCTCTGCAGATCGGCGCCACCAGTTCCCCCCAGGACACGGGGCGGACGGAGACCCCTTCCCGGGAGTCCGCTGCCCCCCAGGAATCCACTGCCCCCCCGGCCCCCACAGCAACGCCGAATCCCACGCCGCCTCCCACGCCCGAGCCTACGCCTTTCGTACCGCTCCGGGACAATACCCCCTATTGCCCCTCCCCCGTGGCTTCCGGCACAGTGACCTACGGCAATGACGTGACCACCATTGACGCTTCCAATCTGGCGCAGGGATATATTATGGCCAACTACACCGGCACATGCCCCAAGGTCAAGCTGCAGATCATCGGGCCCGATTCCCACACCAGCACCTACAACCTGAACTCCTCGGAGTTCCAGGCTTTTCCCCTGACTGCGGGGGACGGCAGCTACACCGTCACGGTCAATGAGAATATACAGGGAAAAGATTATATTGTCAGCTACGAAGTAAACCTGGATGTGGCTCTGGACGACCCCTTCAGCCCCTACCTTTCCCCCAGTTCCTATGTGCAGTACAATGCGGATACCTCTGCGGTGGAACTGGCGGCGGAGTTGTGTGAAACTGCCGCTTCCGATCTGGACTGTGTGTCTGCCGTCTACAATTATATCATTGAAAATATAGAATACGATTATGATCTGGCCAGCCAGATTACCAGCGGTGCTCTGTCCAGCTATATTGCGGATATCGACGCCACCCTGGCGGACGGAAAAGGCATCTGCCTGGATTATGCCGCCCTGATGGCCTGCATGCTTCGCACCCAGCGCATCCCCACCCGCCTGGAGGTGGGTTACGCCTCCCTCTCCTACCATGCCTGGGTCAGCGTCTATCTTACGGACGTGGGATGGGTGAACGGTATCGTGAAATTCGACGGCTCCAGCTGGAGTCTGATGGATCCCACCTTTGCCGCCAGCAACAGTGAGGAAGAATTGAAAGAATTCATTGGCGACGGCTCCAATTATACCGTCAGGTATATTTACTAAGGCAATACCGCAGGCAGGCCTGCGGTATGCAGGAAAGAGGTAATTTTGGAACTGCGTTCCATATACCGATTATGGCAATACCGCAGGCAAGCCTGCGGTATGCAGGAAAGAGGTAATCATGAAAGCGAAAAGAACACTCACACAGGCCGAGATCACCACATTTTGTTCCCAGACAGCCATGCTGCTCCAGGCCGGGATCACACCGGCGGAGAGCATGGGCATTTTGCACAGCGACATGAAAAACGACCAGGGACGCGAAATCCTTCAGGGCATCTGGGATGTGTGCAAAAAGGGCACCAGCTTCCATGAAGCCCTGGAGAGCGTGGGCGTCTTTCCCGACTACTGCCTGCGGCTCATCGCCCTGGGCGAAGAATCCGGCAAACTGGACAGCTGCCTGCAATCCCTGGCCACCTATTATGAAAAAGAAGACAGCATCCGCAAAAACATAAAGCAGGCCGTCTCCTACCCCCTGATTATGATCGTCATGATGTTTGTGGTCATCTATGTGCTGATGAGCCGGGTGCTGCCCATCTTCAGTCAGGTATTCGCGGAACTGGGCAGCGACATGGGAGGGCTGGCCTCTTCCCTGATGAACCTGGGCAACAACTTAAGCCGCTATTCCGGCGTGTTGTTGGGAATCATCTGCCTGTTTCTGGCGCTGTATTTTGCCTTTACCCGCATCCCCGGGCTTAAGAGGCTGAATACCCGCTTTCTGAACTGGTTCCCCCCCACCAGGGGCTTTTTTGAAAAATACGCCTGCCAACGCTTTGCCAGCGGCCTGGCCATGACTTTCAGCAGCGGCATCGATACCTACAGCAGCCTGGAGATGGTGGCGGAACTGGTGGGCAATCCCAGGATGCACGACCAGATCCTGGCCTGTAAGGAGCGGCTCCGCCAGGGGGACAATTTATCCGAGGCTCTGGTGGAGTCACGGATATTCAGCAATGTACATTCCCGCATGGTAGCCATCGGTTTCCGCAGCGGCAATATCGACACGGTGATGCAGAACATCGCCGACTCCTACGAAAAGGAAACCGACGAGAGGATGCAGTCCATCATCTCCGTACTGGAACCCACGCTGGTGATCATCCTGTCCGTTATAGTGGGCCTGATCCTGCTGTCCGTGATCCTGCCCCTGATGGGCATCATGTCCAGCATCGGCTGACAAGGAGGGAACTATGCGCAGCAATCGTTTTGAACCCAATCCCCTGGGCTTCCTGCCCCGCCTGATCAGCCTTCTCCCTTTGCTGACAGGAGTGCTGATCCTGCTTTTGTTCCTGGGGGGTGTACAATCCGTCAGCGACACCACGGCCGCCAAGCAGCTGGAGAGCCTTGAAACTGCCCTTTCCCGGAGTATCGCCCAGTGTTACTCCGTGGAAGGGATGTATCCTCCCAGCTTAAAGTATCTGGAAGAACATTATGGCCTGACCTATGACCGGGGAAAATTCCTGATTGATTATCAGTCTGTAGGGGCCAATCTGATGCCGGAAGTGACGATACTGTCCATACAATAGAATCGTCAGCATCTCACGGGCTGTCCCGGCCGGGAACAGGGGAGGTATACTATGCAAGTTAAACAGGAAAGAAACCATATCGTGGACGTATTGTTTGTTCTGGCGCTGTTCGTGGTCTTTACCTTGTCTGCGCTGGTTCTGGTAATTCTGGGAGCCAATGTATACAAGCAGACCGTCAACTACATGGGCGAAAATTATGAGGCCCGGACCGCTTACTCCTACCTGACGGAAAAAGTGCGCCAGAACGATGTGTATGGCAGCATCTCCGTGGGGGAACTGGAGGGCTCCAGGGCCTTGGTACTGACCCGGGAAATCAATGACACCACCTATGCCACCTACCTGTACCTCCACCAGGGAAGCCTCCGGGAGCTGTTCGTGCGTCAGGGCAGCGACATCGGTTCCGATCCTCTTTCCGCAGGCCGGGAAATCCTGCCCCTTATGGACTGGGAACCCGAGATGGCAGACAGCCATCTGCTGCGCATTAACCTGACCCTGGAGGACGGCTCCCATAAGCAACTGTTTATCTCCCTCCACAGCTATTAATGTACTGACCACATTATACGAAATGCCGGAAAGGAGGATGCCCCTTGAAGCATTCCAAATCATCGCTCTTTCTGATGGAACTGATTATTGCATTATTGTTTTTTTCTCTGGCCAGCACAGTATGCATCCGGCTGTTTGTGAAAGCCCACTCCCTGTCCGCCCAGACTGTAGATCAGAATTATGCCGTGAATTACGCCCAAAACATGGCTGAGGCCTTTCTGGGCTGTGACGGAGATCTACCGGCCCTGCAGGCCCTGATGCCGGACAGTACACTGGCTGGAGACGGTACAGTCCTGTCACTGGAGCAGAACGGCTACCTCGCCGAACTGGTCTGCAGCGGCCTTCCGCAGCCCGGCAGTACCCTTTCCGCCGACATCCGGATATGCAGACTGGACAGCCCTGACACCCCGCTCTACACGCTCCATGTGGATCTGCACATTCCCCGTGTGAGATGAAAAAGCAGTTACCGCTCTTTAACAGAAAGGACCTCTTCAATGAGTTTTCAGAAAAAAAACGGACCGGAATTTCATGTGAACGTAGGCTCCTCGTCGATCCTGCTGATTTTTGTAATCCTCTGTCTTATTTCCTTTGCCACCCTGTCCATCGTCAGCGCCAATGCGGATGCCAAACTGAGCAGACGGGTGGTGGAACGCACCACGGCCTATTACCAGGCCTGCAATCAGGCCCAGGAGGATATTGCCAGCATAGATTCCACCCTGGCTGCCGTATATGCCAACAGCTTTGATGAAGAAGAATATTTTATGGCCGTAGGTCATAAGAAAAACTATATTGTATCCATCTCCGCGCTGCAGACTCTGTCCGTAACTCTGGAAATTCTTTATCCCCAACAGGAGGGGGACCCTTTCTACCGCATTACTTCCTGGCAGGTACTCACCGACAGTTCGGATGTGGAGGAGGATGAGGGCTCCCTGCTTTTGATCCATTAAGCCGCCTTTCCCCTTGTCTGAAGGTATATCCCCTGCGCTATATTTGGACGGGCTATATCGTTGGGAATCCTATCCGTATGGACTTGTACAGATTTGCTATATGCAGCAACACAGATCAGGGCTGAACCTCGAAAGGTTCAGCCCTGATTTCTTACCGTCTTTTGCTCTGCTTCTTAATTCAACGCTTTCAACTATTCAACTGTCAGAAGTTCCTCTTCGGCTGCATCGGCCTCCTCAGCCTCTTCCTCGTCGGCCTCGTAAACCTCGTCATCCTCTTCCACGGTCTCCAGCAGTTCTTCCTCCATCTCGGCATCCAACGCTTTCTGCAGCGCGTCATCGCCCTCCATCAGAATGTCTTCCAGAGCTTCTTCCTCCGAAAGTACTGCTTCCTCCTTTACAGTGACGTGGCGTATATAGTCGGTATTCAGACGGGTGTTGCGATATCTCTTCATGCCGGTACCTGCGGGAATCAGCTTACCCAGGATTACGTTCTCCTTCAAACCGATCAGCGGGTCAACTTTGCCCTTGATGGCTGCCTCGGTGAGCACCTTGGTGGTCTCCTGGAAGGAAGCTGCCGACAGGAAGGAATTGGTAGCCAGCGCCGCCTTGGTGATACCCAGCAGCACCTGTTTGCCCTCCGCAGGCTCCTTGCCCTCCGCGATCAGCGCCTCATTCATATCGTCATATTCCAGCACATCCACCAGTGTACCGGGCAGGAACTCGGCATCGCCGTTGTTCTCTATCCGAATCTTCTTCATCATCTGGCGTACAATCACTTCAATATGCTTATCCGCGATATCAACACCCTGCAGACGGTACACTCTCTGTACCTCCCGGAGCATATAGTCCTGAACGGCCTTGATGCCCTTGATCTTCAGCAGGTCATGGGGATTTACACTTCCCTCCGTCAACTCGTCGCCGGCCTCCAGCACCTGCTCATCCACCACCTTGATACGGGAGCCATAGGGGATCAGATATGCCTTACTCTCGCCGGTCTCCTCGTTGGTGATCACTACCTCGCGTTTCTTTTTGGTGTCCCGAATCTCGGCCTTGCCGCCGAACTCCGCAATGATGGCCAGTCCCTTGGGCTTTCTGGCCTCAAACAACTCCTCAACACGGGGCAGACCCTGGGTGATATCGTCACCGGCCACGCCGCCGCTGTGGAAGGTTCTCATGGTAAGCTGTGTACCGGGCTCACCGATGGACTGGGCTGCAATGATACCCACAGCCTCGCCTACCTGCACCGCTTCGCCGGTAGCCATATTAGCCCCGTAACACTTGGCACAGATCCCGTTGTGGGAACGGCAGGTGAGGATGGTACGGATTTTCACTGCCTCTATGGGCTCACCCTTCTCGTCCACGCCCACGCTCAGAATCCGGGCAGCGCGGCTGGGTGTGATCATGTGGTTGTGTTTCACGATCATATTGCCGTCCCGATCATAAATATCCTCACAGGAATATCTGCCGGTGATACGGTCTTTCAATCCCTCAATGGTCTCCTTGCCGTCCATGAAGGCCTTCACCACATTGCCGGGGATCTCGTCTCTGTCCTCTGCGCAATCCACTTCCCGGATGATCAGTTCCTGGGATACATCCACCATACGGCGGGTCAGATAACCGGAGTCCGCCGTACGCAGCGCGGTATCCGACATACCCTTCCGGGCGCCATGAGCGGACATAAAGTACTCCAATACGTCCAGCCCCTCACGGAAATTGGACTTAATAGGCAATTCAATGGTCTTACCGGTGGTGTCCGCCATCAGACCGCGCATACCCGCCAGCTGCTTAATCTGCTGATTGGAACCACGGGCGCCGGAGTCCGCCATCATAAAGATATTATTATACTTATCCAGACCGGCCAGCAGCACATCGGTAAGTTCCTTATCCGTCTCGTTCCAGGTCTCCACCACCGCACGATATCTCTCCTCTTCGGTGATCAGACCCCTGCGGTAGTTGGCTGCGATCTTATCCACGGTGGTCTGTGCCGCCGCCAGCATCTCCGCCTTCTGAGCAGGCACGGTCATATCGGAAATGGATACGGTCATGGCGGCCCTGGTGGAATACTTATAGCCGATGGCTTTCACATCGTCCAGCACCTCAGCGGTACGGGAAGCCCCATGGGTGTTGATGACCTTCTCCAGAATCTGCTTAAGCTGCTTCTTACCCACATGGAAATCCACCTCTGGCTTCAGATAATCTTCCGGGGTATTCCTCTCCACAAAGCCCAGATCCTGGGGCAATATCTCGTTGAACAGGAAGCGTCCCAGCGTGGACTCCACATTGCCGCTCACCGTCTCCCCCTGGGGGGTTTTCTTGGTCACCCTTACCTTGATCCGGGAGTGCAGGGTAATGAACTGGTTCTCATAGGCCAATATGGCCTCGTTTACATTCTTAAAGAACTTGCCTTCGCCCAATACACCCGGCCGCTCCTGGGTAAGGTAGTAGATGCCCAGCACCATATCCTGGGAAGGCACTGCCACCGGCCCGCCGTCCGAGGGCTTCAGCAGATTGTTGGGAGACAGCAGCAGGAAGCGGCACTCTGCCTGAGCCTCCACGGACAGAGGCAGATGCACTGCCATCTGGTCGCCGTCAAAGTCCGCATTGAAGGCCGTACATACCAGAGGATGCAGCTTGATGGCCTTGCCCTCCACCAGTATGGGCTCAAAAGCCTGTATACCCAGCCTGTGCAGAGTAGGAGCGCGGTTCAGCATCACGGGATGCTCCTTGATTACCTCTTCCAGCACATCGAACACCTGGGTGTCCATTCTTTCCACCAGCTTTTTGGCGTTCTTGATATTCTGACTGATGCCCTTGGACACCAGTTCCTTCATTACAAAGGGTTTGAACAGTTCAATGGCCATCTCCTTGGGCAGACCGCACTGATAAATCTTCAGTTCCGGGCCCACCACGATAACGGAACGGCCGGAATAGTCCACACGTTTACCCAGCAGATTCTGACGGAAACGCCCTCCCTTACCTTTCAGCATATCGGACAGGGATTTCAGCGCCCTGTTGCCGGGCCCGGTGACGGGACGGCCCCTTCTGCCGTTGTCAATAAGCGCGTCCACAGCCTCCTGCAGCATGCGCTTCTCGTTGCGCACAATGATATCCGGAGCACCCAGTTCCAACAGCCTCTTCAGTCGGTTGTTCCTGTTTATAATTCTCCTGTACAGGTCGTTTAAATCGGATGTGGCAAATCTGCCGCCGTCCAACTGCACCATGGGGCGCAGATCGGGAGGGATCACGGGAATCGTGTCCAGAACCATCCATTCCGGCCTGTTGCCGGACTCATGGAAAGCCTCCACCACTTCCAGCCTCTTGATGATGCGGGCACGCTTCTGGCCGGTGGAATCTTTCAACTCATCCTTAAGTTCCACGGACTCGGTCTCCAGGTCAATGGCCTGCAGCAACTCCTTGATGGCCTCCGCCCCCATGCCCACACGGAACTTATTGCCAAAAGTCTCCCGGGCGTCCTGGTACTCCCGCTCGGACAGCACCTGCTTATAGTCCAGACTGGTACCGCCCGGATCCAGCACAATATAGGAGGCAAAATACAGCACCTTCTCCAGCACCCTGGGGGACAGATCCAGAATCAGCCCCATGCGGCTGGGGATGCCCTTAAAATACCAGATATGGGATACCGGCGCCGCCAACTCAATATGGCCCATACGCTCCCTGCGCACACTGGACTTGGTCACTTCCACGCCGCAGCGGTCACAGACAACGCCCTTGTACCGGATCTTCTTATACTTGCCGCAATGACACTCCCAGTCCTTACTGGGCCCAAATATTTTCTCGCAGAACAGGCCGTCCCGCTCGGGCTTCAGAGTTCTGTAGTTGATAGTCTCCGGCTTCATGACCTCGCCGCGGGACCATTCGCGTACTTTTTCCGGGGAAGCTAACCCGATCTTGATGGCATCAAATGTCATGGGCTGATATGCTTCATTCTTTGTTTCTGACATTATGGCACTCCCTTCCAATGTTAGTCTTGTATCCGTTTAGAACTCTTCGTCTGTATCGTCATAACCTTCATCGGCGTCATCGGCAAAATCTTCATCGCCAAAATCTTCCTCCGCGTTGATCAGTTCTCCGCTTTCATCGTCGAATTCCTGTGCCTGATAGCCCATCTCTCCCAGGGAATTGCTATCATAGTCGTCATACTTGCGGTCGCCTTCCATCTCATAGCGGTAATCCGTCTCGTTGTAGTCGATGGTCTCGGCGATCTCCACCTCCGTGTTGTCGTCCCGGAGCACCCTTACATCCAGACCCAGTGCCTGCAGTTCTTTCAGCAGCACCTTGAAGGACTCGGGGATGCTGGGCTCGGGGATGTTATCTCCCTTGATAATAGCCTCATAGGTCTTGACACGTCCCACCACATCGTCGGATTTCACGGTCAGGATCTCCTGCAAAGTATAGGAAGCGCCATATGCCTCCAGCGCCCATACTTCCATCTCTCCGAAACGCTGGCCGCCGAACTGGGCCTTACCGCCCAGAGGCTGCTGGGTAACCAGAGAGTACGGGCCTGTGGAACGGGCATGGATCTTATCGTCCACCAGGTGATGCAGTTTCAGATAATGCATATGGCCGATCGTGACCGCGCTGTCAAAATATTCGCCGGTGCGGCCGTCCCGCAGGCGCACCTTGCCGTCCCGGGAGATGGGTACACCCTTCCAGACTTCTCTGTGCCCTCTGTTCTCCGACAAGTACTTCATTACCTCGGGCAATAATTCTTCGCCATGCAGTTCTTCAAAGCAGACACCGTCCCAGGGCCTGCCGTCAGGAGCGGTATCCCGTCCCTCCGCCTTCCACTGCTCTGCCTCCGCCCGGTCAAAAGGCAGATTGGCATAATCGTTGGCCAGATCCAGGGTATCCATGATATCCAACTCATTGGCACCGTCAAACACGGGGGTGGCCACGTTGAAGCCCAGGGCTCTGGCGGCCAGGGACAGATGAATCTCCAGTACCTGTCCAATGTTCATACGGGAAGGCACGCCCAGCGGATTCAGCACGATATCCAGAGGACGTCCGTTGGGCAGGTAAGGCATATCCTCCACCGGCAGCACCCGGGAAACCACACCCTTGTTACCGTGACGGCCTGCCATCTTGTCGCCCACGGAAATCTTTCTCTTCTGTGCAATATAGATACGGACCGCCATATTCACGCCGGGGGACAACTCATCACTGTTCTCCCGGGTAAACACCTTGGCGTCCACCACAATGCCGTACTCGCCGTGAGGCACTTTCAGGGACGTATCCCGCACCTCTCTGGCCTTCTCGCCGAAGATGGCCCGCAGCAGCCTCTCCTCTGCGGTAAGCTCGGTCTCTCCCTTGGGAGTCACCTTGCCCACCAGAATATCGCCTGCGCGCACTTCCGCGCCGATTCGGATAATTCCCCTGTCGTCCAGATCCTTCAGAGCATCATCGCCCACGCCGGGCACATCCCTGGTGATCTCCTCGGGCCCCAGCTTGGTATCCCGGGCTTCCGCCTCGTATTCTTCAATATGGACGGAGGTATACACATCCTCCATCACCAGTCTCTCGCTGAGCAGAACGGCATCCTCGTAATTGTAGCCTTCCCAGGTCATAAAGCCGATCAGCGGGTTCTTACCCAGGGCCAGTTCGCCTTCGTTGGTGGAAGGACCGTCGGCAATCACCTGTCCCGCCTCCACATGATCCCCTTTAAACACAATGGGTTTCTGATTGTAGCAGTTGGACTGGTTGCTGCGGGAGAACTTGGTAAGGCGGAACTCCGCCTTCTCGCCGTCATCAAAAGTCATTTTAATCAGGTTGGATGACACATAGTCCACAGTGCCCGCTTTAGGCGCCACCATACAAACGCCGGAGTCCACTGCCGCCTTCTGCTCAATGCCTGTGCCGACCACGGGCGCTTCGGTGAGCAGAAGAGGCACTCCCTGGCGCTGCATGTTGGAACCCATCAAAGCACGGTTGGCGTCATCATTCTCCAGGAACGGAATCATGGCCGTAGCAACGGAAAACACCATCCGGGGAGACACGTCCATATAATCGAACATAGCCTTGGGATACTCCTGGGTCTCCTCACGAAAGCGGCCGGAAACGCTGTTGCGGACAAAATGTCCTTCGGCATCCAGCTGCTCGTTGGCCTGCGCCACATGATAGTTGTCCTCCTCGTCGGCCGTCATATATACCACATCCTCCGTCACCCGGGGGTTGGCGGGGTCCGTCTTGTCAATCTTTCGATAAGGTGCCTCCACGAAACCGTATTCGTTGATCCGGGCATAACTTGCCAGGGAGTTGATCAGTCCGATGTTGGGACCTTCAGGGGTCTCGATGGGGCACATTCTCCCATAATGGGAGTAATGTACGTCACGCACCTCAAACCCGGCCCTGTCTCTGGACAAACCGCCGGGACCCAGGGCCGACAGACGTCTCTTGTGCGTCAGTTCTGCCAGGGGGTTGTTCTGGTCCATAAACTGAGAAAGCTGGGAGGAACCAAAGAACTCTTTCACCGCGGCAGTCACCGGCTTAATATTGATCAGGGACTGAGGGGAGATATCCTCCGCGTCATGGGTAGTCATGCGCTCGCGCACCACCCTCTCCATTCTGGACAGGCCGATGCGGTACTGGTTCTGCAGCAGTTCGCCCACCGCACGGATGCGGCGATTGCCCAGGTGATCGATATCGTCATCATTGCCCAGGCCGTACTCCAGATGCATATTATAATTAATGGAAGCAAAAATATCTTCCTTGGTGATATGTTTCGGGATCAGTTCGTGCACATTCTTTTTGATGGCCTCGGCCAGCTTTCCAGGATCTTCGCCGAACTCCTTGAGAATCTCCTCCAGCACCGGATAGTACACCCACTCCGTCACGCCAAGTTCCCTGGGATTGCAGTCCACAAAGCTGGTAATGTCCACCATCATGTTGGACAGCACCTTCACATTGCGTTCCTCGGTCTGCACATATACAAAGGGAATCGCCGCGTTCTGGATCGAATCGGCAATCTCCGCGGTCACTTTGGTTCCGGCGGCCGCTATCACCTCGCCGGTGGAAGGATCCACGGCGTCTGCCGCCAGGATCTGATGCCGGATCCGATTGCGCAGCGCCAGCTTCTTGTTGAATTTATATCTGCCGACTTTGGCCAAATCATACCTGCGGGGGTCAAAAAACATGGCCGTAATCAGGCTCTCAGCGCTCTCCACGCTCAGAGGCTCGCCGGGGCGGATCTTTTTGTATAACTCTAACAGACCCTCCTGATAATTCTCAGCAGTGTCTTTCGCAAAACTGGCCTCAATCTTGGGCTCGTCACCGAACACTTCCCGGATCTCCTCGTTGGTGCCGATTCCCATAGCCCTGATCAGCACGGTGATAGGCACCTTTCTGGTGCGGTCCACACGCACATAGAACACATCGTTGGAGTCCGTCTCATACTCCAGCCATGCGCCGCGATTGGGGATGACGGTGCAGGAAAACAGCCTCTTACCGATCTTATCATGGCCGATTCCGTAGTAGATGCCGGGGGAACGCACCAACTGGCTTACGATAACACGCTCTGCGCCATTAATGATAAAAGTGCCGGTGGCAGTCATGAGGGGCAGATCCCCCATGAAGATCTCATGCTCGCTGATCTCCTCTTTCTCCTTATTGTAAAGGCGAACCTTTACCTTCAGGGGCGCTGCGTAATTGGCATCCCTCTCCTTACACTCTTCAATGGAATACTTTACATCGTCCTCACAAAGTTCGAAATCCACGAACTCCAGGCTGAGAGAGCCGCTGTAGTCGGCAATGGGAGAGATATCATCAAAGACTTCCTTTAAGCCTTCCTTCAAAAACCACTGATAGGAGTCCTTCTGGACTTCGATCAGGTTGGGCATCTCTAAAACCTCTTTTTGTCTCGAATAACTCATACGCATATTCTTGCTGTTCGCAATAGGACGTATTCTGTTTTTTTCCATGGACATTTCACCCCGTTCTTTCTGATTTGCCTGTTTGCCGCCGGTCTTATTTTGTTGCACGTCAAAAAAGCATAGCACACCACAATAGTGCATTTTCCATATTAACACAAACAAATCGGGGAGTCAAGCAGATTTTTGGATAAATCTAGAATATCTGTGGTATAGAAAGCAACGGACCCACCTGTAGCAGGTGAGTCCGCATTGAGAGCATAGCTTATTTCAGAGTTGCCTTTGCGCCAACCTCTTCCAGCTTCTTCTTGATCTCCTCGGCCTCTTCCTTGGAAGCAGCCTCCTTGACCATCTTAGGTGCGCCGTCTACCAGATCCTTGGCTTCCTTCAGGCCCAGGCCGGTGATCTCGCGAACCACCTTGATAACCTTAACCTTCTCTGCGCCAACCTCGGTCAACTCCACGTCAAACTCGGTCTTCTCTTCCTCTGCTGCTGCCGCAGGACCTGCAGCCACCACAACGCCCGCTGCCGCGGATACGCCGAACTCCTCTTCACATGCCTTTACCAGGTCGTTTAACTCTAATACGCTCAACTCTTTGATAGCGTCGATTAATTCCTGAGCTGTTAATTTAGCCATTTTCTTTTCCTCCATTTTAGTTCCGCATATTCCCTGCCACCGCACTTATCAGGTGCTTGCTTTCAGAACGCTTTCGCGTTCCGACAGCAAGCAGTGCGCTCTCCGGGAATATGCTGTTTTCAGTTCCGCATATTCCCTGCCACCGCACTTTCAGGTGCTTGCTTTCAGAGAATATACTTTTTTTGATTTTTGTTACCTCTGTGTGTCCGGCGAATTACGCTTCCGCAGGAGCCGCTGCTTCTTCCGCAGGCGCTTCCTCAGCGGCAGGGGCGGATGCACATGCTGCCGCGCCGCCTTTTTCCGCCAGCTGGTTCATCACGCGGGCGAAGTTGGTGATCGGAGACTGCATGGAACCCAGCAGTCTGGAAATCAGTACTTCTCTGGAAGGGATGCTTGCGATGGAAGCCATACCCTTGGCATCGTACACGGTTCCCTCGACCACTCCGGCCTTGATCTCCAGCTTGTCAGCTTTCTTGGCGAACTCGGCCAATACTCTTGCAGGCGCCGTAGCGTCTGTGGTGGAGTAGGCCATTGCGCTGGGGCCGTTCAGGAAGGGAGCCAGCCCTTCAAAAGCGGTGTCCTTAAACGCAAAGTTCATCATGGTGTTCTTGTAGACCTTGTAGACGACTCCCGCCTCACGTAAGTTTTTACGCAGTTCGGTATCCTGCTCAACCGTCAGGCCGCGATAGTCAACCAGAACTACGGACTGGGCTTCCTTGATACCTGCAGAGATCTCTTCCACAATGGGCTGTTTTAATTCGACCTTTGCCATTTTTTTACCTCCTTATAGATTTTTGTTGCCAGAAGAAGGTCTTTATTCAAAAAAGCCTCCCTTGGACAGGGAGGCATCGTTTCCTAATAAAAACGCACTCTCCTCGGTAGGCGCTACGCTTATTCCTCCAGGCTGCCGCATCCGGCCTGCTGTAACAGACAGGGGGATGTGTAAACCGTTCGGAACCTACTGTCTCCGGCATGGTTTTATTAACCTTTGATACCATAGCACACGGGAGAGGGATTTGTCAAGCCCCTGGATAAAAATTTCCATGCACTCCACGAAAACATGAAACCGCTCTCCCCTTTTACGGTTCCCGAACACTCTCCAGACGATAAACCCACACCTCATAGTAGGCAGCGGAATCGGTGAAGGGACTGCCTTCCACCAGTTCCAGGCGCAGGGAGGTCTCTTCCAGGGCGGCAGGGGACAGCTCCACCGGAGCCGCCGCCAGCAGATAGCGGATGTGCAGGGCGCTCATGGCATCCAGATCATAGTCCAGGTCAGTGTAACCCGGCTGCCCCTTGGGGACCATGCCATTAATGCCATAAGGAATCCCCGCCAGATACAGGCGGTTGCCCCACTCGTCAAAATACCGCCTGGTTTCGTCGTTTTTCTCCAGTTCCCCGGCCATGATCTGCCTAAAACGATGCTTGTAAGCCAGGTCATAATTGTTGGAGTAGCCGTCCGCGCAGGTATAGCCATGATAGAGGGCTACCGAAGGGTGGATTCCCAGACTGACCACGCTGTACCCTTCCTTCTCCGGGCCAATGGCCTGCTCGATGCGGGCGAATACATCCTCCATATAAATGCTTTCCCAGGTGACTTGTTCATAATCCTCAAACAGCATCAGGCGAAAGTTTTTGTTCAGGGTACTGTCCCGCAGAACCTGTATCCCCTCTATCCCCAACAGCAGCAGACAGCAGACCCAGAGGAGTATGCTTCGACGATGCTCCCCCGCATTCTGTTGACGGGGCTGTACAGAACCCTCCGGACACTCTCCCAGTCCGCAAATACCTTCCAGGATCAGACCCAGCACCAGCATCCACAGGAAAGGGAAACACCAGTAGACCCGGTCGGCCTGAAAATAGGTCACTGCTCCGCCCAGGGACAGCCGCAGGGAGACCATCGGGCCGCAGTTCCAGAGCACGGCCAGCACCGCCCCGCAGAAAATCAAACCCGTCAGCGCCCAGACGCGCCGGAGATTACGTACCCTCCGCCTGCTTCGGACCCAAAGCACCGCCGCAGCCAGCGTCAGCAATACCGCCGCTGTCAGAATCCCTGTCGAATACACCGGAGAATAGGATCCGCCGCTTAACAGAAGTTCCCCAAAAACCTCCGCCGGATGCTCCGCGGCCCGCAGCACCATCTCCTGCCGGTGCGTGGAAAAGCCCTTTCCCGCCAGGGTACGAAGCAGATCCATATTGGAGGCCAGGTAGACGCAGGACAGCACCAGGACACCGCCGCCCACCCGCAGGGCCGGAGCAATCCCCTGTTTTTTCCGGCTTCCGGCCACTGCCAGGCCCAGAGTCCAAAGAGCTCCTGCCGCTATCCATACATATCCCACCAGTGTCAGGGAGGAACAGGCCCCATAGAGGGCAATGGAAAGATAACAGCCTATGAAGCGCAGGGGGGCACCCCCCTCCCTCAGACGCAGACCGCTCAGCACCAGCAGGGGCTGCCCCAGCGCCGCCAGCCCATAGGTGGGATAAAACGGAATGTAACAGAACAGGCAGGCAGTGGCCCAGCCTGCACCAGCCCTGACGCCCAATTTCAGACACAGACCATACATGCCCAGAAAGCCCACTGCCAGGCAGAGCCAATGCATCACGGCATAAGCGTCAAAGGGAGGCAGCAGACGGTAGAGCAGAACACCCAGGGGGGCCGGAGGCAGCATGGAAGCCTTGTCCATGCCATTCATAAACTGGGGAATCACATTCCCCTGTCCCAAATATCTCGCCCGGTATATATAATTCAACACCTCGCCGTCCAACTGGTCATGAACCTGAACATAGCTGCCCTCCCCCAGCACCAGGTAAGGCAGCGCGATCAAACTCACTGTCAGCAGCCCCAGCAGAGCCAGAACAGCCTCTCTATGTCGGCGGTATATTCTCCCAATCTGTCTCATGGAATCCTCCATCCCCCCTGCACATGTCCCGCAAGAAAAGGCAGTGTGAAAAAGAACCCTCCCAAAAGGGAAGGTTCCTTATATGCTCGGCAATCATGTCATTAGAACTTGGCAACGCTGACCTTTACACCAGGGCCCATGGTAGAGGTCAAAGTAATGCTCCTCAGATACTGGCCCTTCAAAGCACTGGGTCTGGCCTTCACGATGGCGTCCATCAATGCCTGGAAGTTCTCCTGCAGGGCCTCATCGGTAAAGGAAGCCTTACCCACGGGAACATGCACGATGTTGTTCTTGTCCAGCCTGTACTCAATCTTACCGGCCTTAATATCGCTGATGGCCTTGGCCACATCCATGGTTACCGTTCCAGCCTTGGGGTTGGGCATCAGACCCTTGGGGCCCAGGACTTTACCCAGACGGCCCACCACGCCCATCATGTCAGGGGTCGCAACCACCACATCGAAATCCAGCCAGCCCTCGTTCTGGATCTTGGGGATCAGCTCCTCACCGCCCACATGATCCGCGCCCGCAGCCTCGGCCTCGTTAATCTTATCGCCCTTGGCGAATACCAGCACCCTGACGGTTCTGCCGGTTCCGTGAGGCAGCACCACCGCGCCACGGATCTGCTGATCCGCGTGACGACCGTCACAACCGGTCCTGATGTGCACCTCAATCGTCTCGTCAAACTTTGCCACCGCAGTCTTTTTTGCCAGCGCAATCGCCTCCACCGGCTCATAGAGAGTAGCCCTGTCAACCAGCTTAGCGGCCTCTACATATTTCTTACCATGTTTCATGATCTTACCTCCTAGGTTCCAGCGACAATCTTTACAGAATTGTCTCCCAAATCAATAGTGTTTAGTCTTCAACAACAATACCCATGCTTCTCGCGGTACCGGCGATCATGCTCATGGCCGCCTCGATGCTTGCCGCATTCAGGTCAGGCATCTTCATCTCCGCGATCTCCCGAACCTTGTCCTTGGAAATGGTGGCAACCTTGGTCTTGTTGGGAGCCGCCGATGCGGTCTTTAAGTTACATGCCTTCTTAAGCAGTACTGCTGCAGGCGGAGTCTTGGTAACGAAACTGAAACTTCTGTCCGCGTATACAGTGATGACAACAGGGATGATCAGATCACCCTTGTCTGCCGTCCTGGCGTTAAACTGCTTGGTAAATTCAACAATGTTTACACCATGCTGGCCCAGTGCGGGACCTACTGGCGGAGCCGGCGTAGCCTTGCCGGCAGGAATCTGTAACTTGATGTATCCTGATACTTTCTTTGCCATAGTGGCACCTCCTATAATGTGGTAATCCGGCGCAAGCGCTTCGGACATCCCATGTCCTTGTCTTGCTCCCACTGGAACACGGCGGCATCCCCGCGCCGGAGAAATCTCCCTGCCGCGCCCCCCGTATCCCTACGCTGCCAGGGCATACGCCCTGCCGCCGCCCTGCCCCTCCGGGGCCTGCGGCTATATTCACCGAAGAGACAGAGCCCTTCGGAAAATACCTTTTTTAAGAAAGTTTTCTGATCTCCGCGAAGCTGATTTCCACAGGGGTTTCCCTGCCGAACAGTTCCACGTTGATGGTGGCCGTCTGTTTGCCATAATCCATCTTCTGAACCATGCCCACGGTGTCCTTCCAGACGCCGGCCACAACCGATATGCTGTCTCCCTCCGCAAAATCCACGGATATGTTGTCCGTCTTGATTCCCAGGGGTTTCATCTCTGCCTCAGTCAGCGGAACCGGCTTGCTTCCCGGCCCCACGAACCCGGTTACGCCGCGGGTGTTGCGGACCACATACCAGGTGTCGTCGTTCATGTCCATGTTCAAAAGTACATAGCCCGGAAACATCTTGCGCTGAACCGTCTTTTTCACACCATTCTTCATTTCTACCACTTCCTCCAGGGGCACGCGGACCTCCAGGATCTGCTCTGCCAGGGAAGGGTTATTTTCGATGGTCTTTTCAATATTGGCTTTGACCTTATTCTCATACCCGGAATAGGTATGGACCACATACCATTTTGCCTCTGCCATACAATCGCCCTCGCTCTAAATTGTTGTCAGGATATTCACGCCGTTCAGGAATATATAATCCAGCACGGCAATGATAACTCCCAAGACTACGGATATCGCCACAACTGCTACAGACTGCTTAAAGGTGGATTGTCTGTCAGGCCAGGAAACCTTCTTGAACTCGGCCTTGAGCCCGTCAAAGAACTTGGGCTTCGCGGTCTTTTCTGCGGAATCTCCCATACTTACACCCCCTGTGCGCTTCAGCGCACATTCCAAATCAATATTTGAAAGTTTACTTTCAAACATACCTCTTTCCCGCATATCGCGTTCAAAACCTGCGATACTGCGTTTCCAAAACATGCCTCTTTCCCGCCTGATGGGGCGGATCTTCAGAGCGGCCGGTTACTTGGTCTCCTTATGCGTGGTATGGGTTCTGCAGAATCTGCAGTACTTCTTGGTTTCCATACGGTCAGGATGGGTTTTCTTATCCTTGGTGGTATTGTAGTTACGCTGTTTGCATTCTGTGCATGCCAAAGTAATTCTTGTACGCATAGTCTCCTCCATTCCGCTGCAGGGCAGCCGTCTATTGTCTTATAATTTAGGCATAAAAAAAAGACCTAATATCCATCTCGCTTAATAAGCATAGCATACTCCGGTCCATCCGTCAAGTCCTATTTTGTATTTCCGCAAAACCAGTCCCCGCTTCCCACAGTGGATTTGCAAAGCCCCTGCGGGGCAAAATTCCCTGCGCCGGAACTGCGGAACCGGACAGGGCATAATACTCCCGCGCGCAGGACTCTGCCGGACGGAGGAATTGCCCCTCAACCCGGGGCAATCCTCCTAAAGCCCGCCCTACAGAAGCTGCAAGCCCGCCTTCCCGGCCTCCCGCATCACTTCCTCCGGCCACAGGGAACACTGCACCTCCCCGATATGAGCCTTGCGCAGGAAGAACATACAGATCCGGGACTGGCCGATACCCCCGCCGATGGTAAAGGGAACCGCCTCCTCCAGAATGGATTTCTGGAACGGCAGATCGGCCCGCTCCGGGCAGCCCGCCTTCTCAAGCTGGGACAACAGCGCTTCCCTGTCCACCCGGATGCCCATGGAAGACAGCTCCAGGGCAATATCCAGTACGGGATAGTACACCACGATATCCGCATTCAACGCCCAATCGTCATAGTCCGGCGCCCGGCCGTCATGGGGCTCGCCGCTTTCCAGCAGATCGCCGATCTGCATGATGCACACCGCACCCTTGGCCTTGGCTATGTAATACTCCCTCTCCTTGGGGGTGTAATCCGGAAACATCTCCTCCAGTTCCCTGGTAGTAATAAAGAAGATATCGTGGGGCAGAATCTCTTCTATATAGTCATAGTGAATGGCCATATATTTTTCCGTCTTACGAAGCACCTTGTAGACAGTGCGCACCACTTCCTTCAGGGTGTCCAGATTCCGATCCTCCCGGGAGATAATCTTCTCCCAGTCCCACTGGTCCACATAGATAGAGTGAATATTGTCCGTGACCTCGTCCCTGCGGATGGCGCTCATGTCCGTATACAGGCCTTCCCCTACGGCAAAACCATACTTCTGCAGCGCATAGCGCTTCCATTTGGCCAGGGACTGCACGATCTCCGCCTCCCTGCCCTCCTGCTCTTTGATGTCAAAATTCACCGGCCGCTCCACGCCGTTTAAGTTATCGTTCATGCCCGACTCCGGAGCCACAAAAAGGGGCGCGGACACCCGCAGCAGATGCAGGCGTTCCGCCAGCAGGGTCTGAAAGAAGTCTTTAACGGTCTTGATCGCCACTTGGGTCTCATATAGATTCAACTGGGACTTGTAGCCCCTGGGTACTAATTGGTTAGCCATTGCGTTTTAACCATACCTTTCCACAATTTATCTATCATCAGTACTATTTAAACGCTTTTTTCCCCATTTGGCAAGTGTTTTTTCCGCCCGCGCAATATTTTTATGGAAGTCAACATTTTACAGACTCTCTCAATAACCCGTTTACCTGTTCCTGGACGGCCTGGTAATCATACCCGGCGGATTCCAGGCGTTCCCTGCGTTCCTCACCATTGCCCCATACTCCGGCAATCACCTCCTTTGCCACGGCGGCCGCGTTCTCTGCTCCGTTCCCAGCGGCATCCCCTGCCCTTTCCGCTGCATCCTCGGGAATGATTCCCGTTTCCTCTTTTACGTCATATTGCCGCAGATCATACTGCGAAACAATCCGCATGATATTTTCCACATATTTGCTGCTGGTGGCGTATCCGTCCGCCTTGATGGTTTCCAGGTATGCCGCCGGGTCCGTGATCCCCTTAAGGTTCCGGTATCTTTCCGGGCGGATGAAGTCAAAATACCCTTTCACCCCCTCTTCCATGCTGTCATACACCCGGAAATTGTCCTTAATCTGCGTAAGGGTCCCCGGCGTGTACTCTTCCATGGTTTTAAGATTAATGCTCTTCCCGGCCCATCTTGTCCCACATTTCAACCCAAAATAATTATGGTACACCGCCGCCAGACGGCTTTCCCCCCATCCGCTTTCCAGGACTGCCTGGGCTATAATAGGACTGTGTACCGAAATTCCATAAGCAGCGGCGTATTTCTTTACATACCCGGCAATCTTATTGATGAAATCCTGCTTTTCCATCTTTTACACCTCCATTTTCTTATCCTCGATTTCCACACCCGCTTCGATTCCGACGTTTACCGAATCTGTCAGGCCCCGGCCATGGTTTCCTTACCCAATTTACTTTCTTCATTGTCTGTTTCTCCTTTCGCTTTTCTTCTATCTCCCCACATATCCTGAACAGTTCATCCGGCGTTTCTTAAAACCTTCCGCCTGCACGGATGCGCGGGCAGCCGCCAGAGAGAACATGCAGAAGGGCACCACCTCTGTCGTAAGCAGACGCAGGTTTTGCAAGCGCAGGAATCCTATGAGAGACATATAGAATAATATGTGGCAAAAGGTGGACATTTCGGGGAAAATCGGATATAATACTATTTGGTACAAAATGGTATTGTATTGGAGTGTGCATATATTATGGGAAACATTTCTGCCGGGAGGCAAACAGAGCAGAAACTTTTGAGAGGAAACGGCAGGGGATGGGAAAAGTGGTTCCCTATCCTGCTTATTCTGGGAATCTTAGCCATAAACCTCAAAAAAATATTTCTTGATTTCAATGTTGATGTGGAATATGCCGTGACCATGTCCTACCGGCTGGCCATGGGGGACCATATGTTTTCACAGATGCGGGAGCCTCATCAGACATCCGCGTTTTTGCTGGCCTTTTTTGTGAAAATCTGGATGTGGGCCACAGGAACAACCACAGGGATTGTATTGTACCTTAATGCCGTAAGCCTGCTGATAAAGCTGCTGGTGGTATTGTTTTTATACAATACGCTGAAAAGATACTGCAGCCGGACAGCTTCTTTTTTCGCTGCTTCCTTTCTTGCTGTCTCAAACGCGAAAATATATATTACCCTCGATTTCTCCAATATGCAAATCTATTCAGCCATATTACTGCTCTGCTGCCTGGCCCGTTATCTGGAAAACCAGCGGCAGAAGAAATGGCTGATTCTGTCTGCCCTGTGTCTGTGTATGGAGATCCTTTCCTACCCCTCCTGCCTGCTGGTATATTTCATCGTAACAGGCTTTCTGCTGCGCATGTCCGAAAGACGGCTGAAAGACTGCCTTCTGTTCTCCGCAGTATGCGGTGCTTCGGGCCTTTGTTACATCGTATACTTCGGCTTTCGGCTGGGTTTTGCGGAATTCTTTTACTACGTCCGGGAAATATTAGCAGGGGACGGCTCCCACGCCATAAGCATGGCTGACAAGATCATGGGCTATGGGAACATGGCCGGCTTTGCCGCCGAATTCGTCCATCTCCTTCTGCTGTATACCGCTTGCGCTCTCCTATCCTGCATAATCATATTGTCGATACGGCTCCTGCGCCGGCAGTCCATAAAGCCCGGGAAAGAAATGCTGCTTCCATGGAGCATTGTTTTCTTTGCGCTGTTGGGGATGTTTAACCTATGGAGCATCCTCACTGTATATGACGGTTTTATGTGGGTGGAAGGATACTTTTCCCTGGTTCTGCTGGGGATATCCCTGCTTCGTTATTGCAGTAAGACCGAAAAACGTATTTTCTGGCTGGGCACCGGTCTGGGCCTGGGATGCGTGGGCGCAGTGCTGCTGCTGACAAATCTTACCTTTGCCACGGCCATAACCTATCTGATTCCCGGAATTGCGGTGGCCTTTATCCCGATTGAGCGGGGACTGCGGGCCATACGCCGGAATCCATACGTGCCGCTGTACCTTTTTTTGGGTCTGGCCCTGTTTCAGAACTTTTTCACCTTTATGCCCATGTCATTTTATTGCAAAAACATTTTATCCGTCAGAAATATCGTAAAGTCCGGTCCCGCCCTGGGAATTATTTCCGATTATATGGGGCCTTACACAATGAACACAGATCTGGAGGAATGGCCCCGGCATGTCAGACCGGGGGACCGGCTTCTGTTGGTATCCACCAGCGGCGGCGTTTCCACCCTGCCATATCTGTACGAAGATGTGGAAATCAGTGCAGCTTCCACAATTTGTACCCCCACCTATGACGAAAAACTTCTGCTGTACTGGGAGCAGAACCCGGACAAGCGGCCCAATGTTGTAGTGGTGGACTGCTGGTTCGGCCAGCTGAATGTGAAAGAAGACTCCTGGATCATGCAGTGGATCTATGAGGAGTTTGGCAAAGATTCTTACCAGGATGGAGCCTACCATCGATACTACCGCAGACCGGATCCAAACTGATCTGCTATCGGGCAGACCTGCGCAGACTGACCCTGGCGCTGGAGCTTCTATTGTATTTCCCCATCGCTCTGCCGCCTCTGTCATCTGCTGCTACTGCCGGACATCATACGCAAACTCCACAATCCTCACATACGCTTCTATATCGTTGATCCTTCCGCTGAGTTTCATATCCATAAACGGCTTCATATTTTCCTCGCAGAATGTACGAATGATCATTGCTACCGTTCCAAGGGTATCTGAAGTAATATTGCCCTTCCCCACGCTGCGGATTTGATCCCGGACAAATTGGGTATACCACGGATGACTTCCCCAGTGAACAAACTCTGCCGATTGATCCGTAGGCAGCATCAGACAATTCCATGTCTGATTATATTCCTCCGGCAAATCCGCCTCCCCGCAATCGTGAATCTCTTTCAATATCTTCACAGGAATCAAATGATGGGCCTGTTTACCCCGGGCGGCCTCCTCTCCATATTCTTTTATAAAGTTTTTTCTCAGGTTCTCACGCTTCATTCCTTTCACCCTTTCCTTTCATTTCATATCCGCTTCATACGCATCTCACGCCGGCAGCGCTCTGCTCTAACGGATCAACCATTTGCCGCCTTTAGAATACAAAATAGAGGAGTGCCCCATCCACATTTTGGGATGCAGAACTGCTTCCATGGGATAAAAGACAGACATCAAAACGACGGATGGTAAAATGTTTCTGAATCTTCTCCACAAACACTGTGGGCTTGCCGGAGGCCACCGCCGAAAAAGAGTTGCAGTTTAAGCCATGGCAAATTCCCCCTGCATCCATATAGAATAATATGTGTCAGAAGGTGGACATTTTAGGGAAAATAAAGTATAATATTTGTTAAAGCAAAATGGCATCGGAGTGCAAACGAAAAAACTGAGGTACTTAAAGATGTTTAAGACGATTACAAAAGGCGCACTGGTGCTGTTGGCCGGGCTGCTCATGGGAACCGCTCTGCTGTGGCTGTCTTATCTGCTGCCCGTAACAGAGGAAAGCCCCCATGTGCTGGAATCCATACAAACGCTGAAGCAGGAAGGCTGGTATCCGGCTGTTCCCGTGATGCATCAGGATGACGATGCCCTGTCGGCGGCAAATCCCAGCGGCATATTGGACAATTTCACCGACTCCATCATGATCACCACTGCCGGACACGCCCCGGACGAGGGTGCTTTATACTAGGCCATGAACATGGCCGGCAGCGAGATGACGGAGGGATATAACTACTACTGGCACGGCTATGTGGCACTCCTGCGGCCTCTGCTCCTGTTTCTCAACTATACTGATCTGCGGGTACTGAACTCTCTTTTGCAGATGCTGGTTGCCGCCGCACTGGCCTGCATGCTGTACCGCCAAAAAGGAACTCCCTGGGCTGCTTTGGCGCTGACCGTCCATGGGCTCCTGCTGCCCATAGCCGTCTCACAGGCTCTCCAGTACAGTTGGGTATTCTACATCGGCATGTGCGGTTCCCTGGTGATCGTCAAATTCCACCAACGACTTGCAAAGGGGCATGGAATCTATATCCTGTTCCTGATACTGGGCATGCTTACCAGTTACATGGATCTGCTTACATATCCCCTTTTTACCTGGGGAATCCCCATGATCTGGTGGATTGTCATGGGAAGCGACAGCAAAGACGAAAAGAATCGAATAGGCGCGGTGGTCCTGTGCGGCATTGCCTGGATCTGCGGTTACGGCGGATTATGGGCAGGTAAATGGCTGATCGGCGGGATCATCCTGCAGCGTCCCATCTTCGCAAGCGCCTGGCACGAAGTATTATACCGGGCCGGCACATTGCCCGATACCCTTGGCTATGAGGTATCCCATCTGCAGGTGATTCTGCGGAATCTGGATGTTTACCAGAGTATCCAGGGCCTGTTCCTGCTGGGGGCATGGATTCTATGGTGGGGCTACAGAGCCCTGGTGAAAGCCGGGAGCATCCGTACGGAAAAAACGGCCTCCCTGCTGTTGGTGGCACTGTCGCCCATAGCCTGGTACATCGTCCTGCACAACCATACCTTTGTGCACAGCAGCTTTACTTACCGCATCTGGACGGTGGGACTGGCAGCGCTTCTGGCCGCCCCGATCGGCTCTCTGGAGGAGGCAGCACCGAAGAAATGCCCCGGAAAGAACCGCATATTGCCCGCAGTGATCGCGGCGGCGGCGCTGGTAGGCACCCTGCAGGTCAAGGACGAAAGCTATGTGCACAATGGGAATTTTGTCCCCTCCCTGCTGGAGTTGGATGAGAATACGGAACTGCTGCAGGCGTTTTGCCCTTCTCATGGGACTATCCCCGACATAAACCTGTTATTGGAGACGGAGATGGGCCAGCCGGGGCATCTTGTGATACGCATTCTCGAAGAAGACCGACCCCTGCAGGAATTCACCGTAGCCGCCTGCGAGTTTCAGGGAGGCGTCTTCTACAGCCTGCCGGTGAATCTCCGCCTGACGACGGGAGCAAAATACCAAATCGGCATTTCCGGCCGGAATCTGGAAAACGGTCATTTCTCCGTAGGAGTGACAGACACCGGACTGCATCCGCTGGCTGAGCTATCCGCACTGCAGACAGAAAGCCTGGAGCATGATTCCCAGTTAATCTGCGGTATCCGCTACCGCCATCGGGCAAGCCTGCGCAGACTGGCCCTGGCCCTGGAACTGCAGTTGCTGCTGTATTGGAATCTCTTCCTGTTGGTGAAAAAAATAATTTACTCTCTGGGAATTGACGCGGCCGTAAAAAATGCCATAACGACTTTGCAGGAGCAGAAACGGTTACGCCCCCAGCCTGTTGGACAAATGCAGTCAAAAAGGCATCTGCGCGAAGAAGTACTTACGGTTTCGGATATGCATAGAGAAAATTGCGAATCGCCCTAAGCGTAGGCTCAGGGCGATTTTTACAGGAATTATTCCACAACAGGGCCTTTCAGTTTCCTTTTATGAGAGTCCAACAGCTTTAGCCCCAGTATTGTCAACGCCGCGCATACAATGGCCACCGGCCAGCTATGGACCGGAGAACCGGCCAGATTGGTATTGCTCAGGAGATAGGCCAGGCTGTTGGCCAGCATGTGTATCAGCACCGGCCAGAGAAAACTGCCGAAATACTCATACAGATACGCCATCAGCAGACCCATCAGAAAGCCGTAACCTCCCTGCACCGGATTCATATGATACAGGCCAAACAGCAGGGCCGACACCAGCATGGCCAAAGGCAGCCTGTAACCTCTTTTCAGTTCATTGTACACGATTCCCCGGAAAACCAGTTCCTCCGCCAGGGGCGTGATAAGGCCGTAACAGACCAGCCCCACCCCCAGAGAGGCGGAGAACTGGCTCTGGGCAACCGCCCGATAAGCGGCGGAACTATCGGTAATGCCTGTCAGATCAAACAGCAGATTCAGCCCCAGTACGGCGCAGCCGCCGGACAACAGAGCAAGAAGATAGTTCACGGGCCGCTCCCGGCGCAGATGGCTCAGGGCCATGCGCCTCTTGGCTTCCCGGATCACAGGCAGGGCCGTGGGAACCAGGGCCAGCCCCGCTGCGGCAAAGGACAGGGCGCTCATGATACTGCCCAGATTGCCCGTATAGCCCAACTCCCCGGTTCCTGCCTCCCGGTAGTAAAGCCAATGCCACAGGCCTTCCGGCACATGGGATTCAACGTTCATGGCCAGCCACAGCGCACCGTAGGACGCCGCCTGGCGGATCATCAGAAACAGCAGAAAAGGAAACAACATGGGGCCAACCACACTCATAAAACCCCTGGGCCGCAATTCGCACAGTTCCCGCAGCAGGAAATCCTGCAATTCGGCCACAGTCTCCACGATGTAATCCGCATGGGCTTCCACCAGTTCCTCCATGCTGCCGTAGCCGTAGGTCACCCCCACGCTCTCCACCTTCATGGCTCTGGCCCCTTCCACATCAAAACGGCGGTCGCCGATCATATATACCTCATTATAAAGGATGGGATTTTCCCCGAAGAGCTGACGCAGCGCTTCCATCACCACCAGGCTTTTTTCGCTGCGGCTGCCGTCCAGTTCGCTGCCCACCACCACCTTAAAATACCGACGGATGTCAAAATGCTCCAGAATCTTCTCCACAAACACCGTGGGCTTGCTGGAGGCTACCGCCAGACGGAACCCCCTGCCGGAGAGGATCTGCAGCATCCGGGCCACGCCGGGGTAGATTTGGTTCTCATACATTCCCTTGTCGCGGAAACGCTCCCGGTATTTTTCCACGGCCGCCAGCGCCTGTTCCTCCTCCATGCCGTAAAACTCCATAAAACTGTCTTTCAGAGGCGGTCCGATAAAGGGCTCCAGCTTGTCCAAATCCGCCTCCTGAATGCCGAAACTCTGTAACGCATACTGGACGCAGGTGGTAATTCCCAGTTTGGGATCTGTCAACGTACCATCCAGGTCAAATAAAATGTATTTCTTCATATGGTCAGAAACTCCTTAGTTCCACACTGTCATCGTCCTCTGTGTTCTCGATCTCCGCAATCTTCACATCATAGCCGATCCCGTCCCGCACCTGCACATGCACCACATCTCCCACTTTTCGGCCCAGCAGAGCCTTGCCCAGGGGGGACTCATTGCTGATCAGCCCTTCCAGGGAATTGCCCCGGACCGTGGTGACAATGCGGTACTTCTCCACGCTGCCGTCATCCAGCATCTCCACCGTCACCGTGTTGTTCATGCCCACCTCATCCTCTGCGGAAGCATCGGAGATCACCTGGGCCGTGCGGATCATGCGCTCCAGATATCGGATTCGGCTTTCGTTCTGGTTTTTGGCCTTTTTGGCCGCGTAATACTCAAAGTTCTCGCTGAGATCCCCGTGGGCCCTGGCCTCCTTCACATCCTCCAGCAGCCGGGGCCGCACTACCAGCCGCCGATGCTCGATCTCCTCCTCCATCTTCCGTATATCGCTCTCTGTCAACTTATCGTACATATCTTACCTCGTTCCTGCATAACGGAAGTTTGAGCCATGACAAACTTCCTCTGCATCCATGTTATTAACTTATCGCTTGCCCGCATATCGCAGGCCCTGCTCCCATCCTTATTTTACCGCGTAGATCACCGCCACCGCCAATATGATCTGTATAATCGCAAAGCGGAACACCGTCTGGGTGTTGGACCAGTCCCACACCTTCCGCACATGATCGTGCAAAGGCGTCCTCACCCGGGTCAGAATACAAATCTTCAAGAAGCGCTTTAAGGCCACCTTCAGCAGCCCCAGCCCGCCGTCCAGAATCAGCACCAGCGCCACCGGGATAAACAGAAAGGGGCAGCCCGTCTTCAGGATGGCGATGCTGATGAACAATCCCATAGCCCGGGACCCCGCGTCTCCCATCATGAGACGGCTGGGAGTGGCGTTGTACCACAGATAGCCCAGGATACACACTGAGAACAACAGGATCAGAAAGGAGAAATCCCCCGCCAGCGCCTTGACCTGGTCAATGATGTAGATGGTCATCAGCGTGATGATGGTCAAAGTACCCGAAAGTCCATCCACGCCGTCGGAACAGTTGGTCACATTCACCGAGGTCCACACCAGCACCACGGCCAACAGTGCAAACACCACCGGGGGCATCACGAACTTCACGCCGAACATGGCCAGTTCCACCACGCTGGAATTGTAATGCAGAAAGGTGATGGCTACCAGAGCCGCCACGCAGAGGTCCAGAAAACCTTTCTTATATTCCCCCCAGGGACTCTTTGAGGCGTCATCCAGAAAGCCGGTCATCATGCATACCACCACCAGCACCAGGTAGATAGCATTCTCCGTGGAAAACGGCACAAAAATCGCCGATGCCGCCACAAAGACCAGCACAAAGATGATGCCCGCCCCCCGGGGCTTACCCGCCGAAAGTTTGCCGTCCACGGCAAAATCCCTTCCCACGTCCTTGGGCAGATATGCCCCCAGCCTGGATATGGCGGTGATGGTGGCCAAAAACGCAAACAGTATCCCCACAAATGCGGCGAGAGAAGCGTATCCCTCCGGTATCAGCGTATGTATCATTTCTCTTTCCCCTTTTCCCTCTTTTTACCAAGTTATATATTAGTATATCCCATTTCTTTCCATATTAAAAGAGCCAACTTAAAAATGTCGGCTCCCTTACATCGCCTTTTTTCTCGCCCGGCCCGCGCTCAGACCTTCGGATGCCCCTGCCGCCTCTTGTGGAGGGATTTACGGATGTACATCAGATCATCCGCTTTTTTCAGGAAATAATCCAGGGTATGGCCTCCTATGCCGTCCGTGCAGGAGCCGATGCTGGCGTGAAGTTCATACTCTTTCTCCGATACTTCATTGTATGCCTGTATGCCCTTCTTAATGCCATGAACGATCTCCTGGGTGCGCTCCCGGATATCCCGGCCCGTCAGAGCAATCAGGAACTCGTCTCCGCCGATCCTGGCCGCCACCTCCTGCTTGATACTGTCCTCTATGATGGCGCCCAGGCTGTGCAGCGCTTCATCCCCCTCCGCATGACCGTAGGTATCATTAATCTGCTTCAGCCCGTCCATATCCAGAGAGATGATGGACAGATCCTGCCCTTCCGCCTTCTCCAACAACTGATTCACCTTGAGGTAGAAACCGTTGCGGTTCAAAAGCCCCGTCAGCAAATCTTCCGTATACATCTTCATCAGTTGATTCTGGGCCCGCAGCAGCTCCATCAGATGCCGGAAACTGGCTAAGAAAGCGGAATAGCCCACAAACCAGAAACGTTCCAGATCCATGGTGATCACCGTGTATCCGATGCTCCTGCCCTGCAGATGCATAGTGGTCACCAGCAGAAAGCCCTTCTCTTCCAGCTGGGCGTGCAGATCCGGTACAATCCCGCCAAAATCCATGTCCTCCCAGTAGGAGACCTCCGCCCAACCGGATTCCCCGCCTGCAGGATCCATATTGTGATAATGCAGCACTTTAGTCACAGGCGTATAATCTATCGGCGTCTCTTCCTTTTCCTGACTGCCGAATTCCATGACATCCTTCTCCAGAAATCCCTGATTGGCACAGAACCAGAAGTCCTTATACCACAGGGGCCCCATAAATTGCGGAACCACACGCAGAGCCTCCTCCATCTGCTTCAGCGTGCCGATGTTCACCACCATCTGGTTTAGATCCCCCTGGTATTTCAGCAGATGGTGCAATTCCCGTTTCAAGGACACCATCTCCATGGAAGCATTGTGGTCATCCCGGCATCTGCACCCGCAGGAACCGCCGATCCGCATGGCATTATAAACGGGAATCTTCTCTCCCTGATAAGTCTCCGGGCAGCCCTGGTCTATGATCTCAAAAGCCTTTCGAATCAACCCCTCCACATTGAAAACGCCCGTGGTCAACCGGGGCCTGTGATAGCGTTCTATCTCCAGGCCGTCAAATCCGCTGACCGCCACATCCTCCGGCACCTGGTACCCCTGCTGACGCAGACAGTTGCATACCTCCAGGGCCATGGAATCGTTGGCGCAGATAATGGCCTCCGGCACTTCCAGTCCCTGCTCAAAATCCTGAAACATCTGCTCCATGGCCTTTTGACAGGGAGTCTCCCAAAAACCCCCATAGTAGATCCGGCACTGCTCCCGGGGCACCCCCACGGCCTCCATGGCCTCCAGATATACCCGCTCCCTCTCCAGGGAAAAATCATTTTCCGGCATACCTCCCATAAAATAGACCCGGCGGTAGCCGTGGAACTGAACCATATGCTCCACGATCTCCTGAAAGCTGTTCCCGTAATCCATGGCCAAGTTGATACAACCCGCAAAGCCTTTGTCCACCGTGAGCACCGGCACGCCCGCCTCCCTGGCCCGCCCCACCAGGGCAAGCTGTTCCTCGTCCAGCTTGAAAGATTCGGACATCAGAACAATGGCGTCAAAACGCTCCACGCTCACTGCCGTAAAGATCTTCTGCTCCCCCCTGTCGTTGAGGTCGTTAAAATAGAAATCCGCCAACGTGGAAAAAAATACCACCTTGCAGTCATGCCTGCGGCTCTCCTTCACCACCTGGCGCATAATCCGCTGTTCCTCATCCTTAAAAAAGTTGGCAAAGATGTAAGCGATCACCTTATACGCCTTACCGTCAGAATATTTCCTGTACATGCTGCTCCCTTCCGTCGTACGCCGTTGGCCTGCCGTGGAAAAAATTACTTGCAAACAGTATAACAGATTTCAGGGCCCAAGGATATAGAAGATTTAGCTATTTTTTAACCTTCATTTTTATGAAATATTAGTACCAAAGTCCTATTTCCCAAATTGTATGGCCTCCAGGTCAAAATTGCTTCCCGGCAGGAAAATCAGTTCCACTGTGCCCTTCCCCGCCAGGGGTTCCAAACAAAACGTCTGAGGCTCATAGGCGGCGGTTCCCGCCACTTCCAGCACCCGGGCCTGCATCTCCCCGTGGGCAGGGGTAAAATGAATGTGGATGGTATTGCCGGGAAGGGGCGAACGCCCCCACAATGTCACGGACCCGGCCCCCTCCTCCCCAAAGTCCATATTGTCATAGAGCACTGTCACATTATTTCCGATGCCGGTAATGGCCCGGTCTTCCATTCGGAAACTGTCACCATATACCCGGCTGCACTCTGCGCCCCAGAGTTTTTCATATGCCTTTTCAAAATAAGTAAAAGAAAAACCTTTTATATGTACTTTGCTGCCCCGGAGCAGAAAAGCGACGGTGGTAAGGCCCCGGAGCCTGCAGGGCAGCTTCCAGGTCTCCTCCTGGTAAATGTTCCACCGGGAAGGCTTCTGATAGGGGGCTTTCAGCAGCAGCCTGCTGCCCTCCGCCTCCGGCACGCCCTGCCAGATCTCGATCTCGTGGAGGGCATCGCTGAGCGCGAACACCGGCATGGTAATCTCATCGGAGCCATAGTCTCCAAAGTCCAGATCCCGGTACACCACGCCGCTGACCCCGTCCCTGGCGGTGGCAATCCCCTTCTCATTGCCGTTGGTGACTTCGCCCACCGTCTCGCTGAAAAGCCCTGCGCAGAGGAAGGAATATGGGTTCAGAAACGCCGGACCAAAGCCCCGGGCCGTCAATTCAAGCTGGGAGATAACCCGGGCCGGATTCTGTCCCGACTGACAGCGCACATAGAAGGCACCATCCCCCAGCGCCGTGATCCGGGCGCGGCAATCCTCCAGTACTTCCACCTTGGCAAAGTTCACAGGGATGCCGTTCTGATTGACTGCTTTCCAGGACAACCCGCGGTCCGTGGCCTCTTCCGGGCAGATTCTGGCCTCCAGGAGGATGCAGGGCCGGGCCGGTTCCAGAATGCTGCCCTCCGGCGCCAGCAGTTCCACCTTGCGCACGGGAATGATATCCGGCAGTGCACTGTCCGTCCGGCTCACATCCTCACCGGCGCAGCCGCCGGGCCGAAGCGATGCCGGTTCCACCCTTATCTCCAGGCAGGCAGGCTCCAGACCCCAGCCTTCCGCGGTGATCCTGACGCAGTTCTCCGGCTGATATGTAGTTCCTGCAGGGTAGCTGGCCGCAGCCATAGTCCCTGCTGGGCCCTCCAGCATCTCTGGGTCTCCGGCGGTGCACCTGGCCGCAGCCGCAGTCCCTGCAGGGCGCTCCGGCCTCTCTGGGGCTCCGGCGGCGTAGCTGGCCGCAGCCGTAGTCCCTGCAGGGCCCTCCGGCGCCTCTGGGGCTCCGGGGACGCCCGCCACCACCGCCAGCAGCTTCCCGTTAAAGAGTTTCCGCACACATCCCTTATAGGGGTCGTAATCCGTGCTGTCTCCATTGTCCATCCCCAGCAGCCGCCCTGGCCCCTCCAGGGACAGCTGCACATAGTTCATGGCGTTTTCCACCGGATACCCCTCCCGGTCCACGGCGCTGACAGTGACAAAGCACAATGCCTCCCCGTCCCCGGAAATCCGCTGCCGGTCCGCCTCCAGCACCAGCCGCACGGCCTCTCCGAAAGAATGCCTGGATTTTCTGGCGATCTCCCGGCCCTCCCCGTCATAGGCAACGGCAGTGATTTCCCCCGGCTCATAAGGCACCTGCCAGTCCCCCTGCAGCTGCCTGCCATGGGCATGATCGATCCTCTGCCTGCCCTGGGAGCGGCCGTTCACATAGAGTTCCACACTCTCCCCGTTGGTGCAGGCCCGCACGTCAATGATCTGGCCCGGATTCCAGTCCCAGTAAGGGTAGAGATGCACCATGGGGCAATCTTCCGCCCGGGTCCACTCCGCCTGGAACAGATAGTAGGCATCTTTGGGAAAACCTGCCGTGTCCACATAGCCGAAATAGGAATTCTTGGTATGGTAAGGAGTGGGCTCCCCGATATAGTCGAACCCTGTCCACAAAAACTGGCCGAAGGCAAAGTCCGCGTCCCTGTCGTCCGTGATACAGGCCTCCACGCTGCGGGCTCCCCAGCTGGTACTGGAGTTGCCCAGGGCCGAACACTGCCAGTCCTCATCCGCCAGAACGGACTGCCTCAGAGGAAAACGGTATACGCCCCGGCTCTGCACCACGGAAGCGGTCTCGCTGCCATAGATAATCCAGTCGGGATGTTCTTTGTGATGCTGTGCATAATACTTTTCCCCGTAATTATACCCCGCCACTTTCACGATATCCGCACAGTTCTGAGCCCCCTCCCAGGGCATGAAATTGGAGCCTATGGTAATCCGCGCGTTGCCCCTGGGATCGTGGGCGCGCACATACTCCACCAGCCTGCGGGTTATCTCCTGGCCATGAGCGTCCGCATGGGTATCATAGATTTCATTGCCGATGGACCACAGAAAAAGACTGGGATGGTTGCGGTCCCTGCGGACCCAGGAACGCACATCCCGCTCCGCCCATTCCTTGAAGAACCGTCCATAATCATAGGGCGTTTTGCACCTCTCCCACATGTCAAACGCCTCGGCCAGAACCAAAATACCCATCTCGTCCGCCAGTTCCATCACCTCCCGGGCCGGCATGTTATGGCTGGTGCGCAGGGCGTTGACCCCCATCTCCTTCAGGATCCGCAGCTTCCGCCTCATGGCCTCCCTGTGGAAAGCGGCTCCCAGGCAGCCCAGATCATGGTGTTCGCAGGCCCCGTGGACCTTGACGGATCTGCCGTTGAGGAAAAAACCTCTGTCGGCTGTAAACTCCATCCGGCGAAGCCCCAAGGTGATCTCCTGGGTGTCCACCGGCTCCGGCCCGGAAAGTTCCTCCCCGCCCTCAAACAGCTCCACCCGCAGCCGATAACACACGGGATGCTCCAGATCCCACTCCGCCAGGCCCTGCACCAGGACTTTCCGCCTGAAGCAGAACCCTCCGTCCTCCTTGCCGAATCCTTCTCCCCAGCCCAGGTCACGCATCTTCTCTCCCTTATGCCACAGGCTGTAACGGCACCGAACCGCGTCGCTCACCGCCCCGGCACATTCCGTCTCTATCTCCAGCAGATAACCGTCCGCCGCCTCTCCCTGCCAGATCGTATGCACATAAGTCCCATCAAAGGGCAGATATACCCCGGGACAGACCTTCAGCCACACATTGCGATATATGCCTGCGCCCGAATACCAGCGGCTGTTGGGGCTCTGATGACGCACCTGCATCAGCAATTCGTTCTTCCCCTGCACCAGATATTCCGTGATATCATGGTCAAATGCGGAATAGCCATATTTCCAGTCTCCCACCTTTTGGCCGTTGACATAGAGAGTACTGTCCATATAGACGCCGTCGAAACGAAGAAACACTCTCTGGCCGGGAGCCACATGGATTGTGCCCGGGCAGCCTGCTTTTTCCATAAAGACCACCGAAATATGCTTCCGATACCAGCCCGTGCTGTTCTCATAGAGGTCTCGGGTGTTGTAGATCAGCCAGTCATGGGGCAGATCCACCGGACAAAACGCATTGTTTCGCCCCTCCAAATCGGATAATTCCGTGCCCAGTTCCGTCTTAAGAAAACTCCATTGATCATTAAATAGCACACCGTATTCCATCTCTGTTCCTTTCAAATTAGAGTTCCGCATCTTCCCTCCAACCGCACAATCACGGTGCTAAATAGATGGCCGCTTCCGCGTCCCTCCATTTAGCAAGGCTGCCGCCTGATCGCTCAAGCGGCAGCCCTGTGATTACTGCTCTTTCTATTGGCCGGGCGGCTTATGTCAGCTTCACGATAAAGGTGATGCACTCCTTGCCGGTCAGGGCCCTGGTGCGGGCATCCGGCTGTCCCAGGCCCACGCTGACCGTAAAGGTCTTGCCTTCCACCAGTCTTTCGCCTTCCTGGTTGACCACAGTAAAGGCTTCCGCATCCACGGGAATGGTAACGCTGGCCTCTCCTCCTGCTTTTACCTGAGTTCTGGCAAAGCCGCAGAGTTTCGCCGCAGGCGTGGCATCCGGCGCATCTTCCGCCCGGATATAAACCTGCACCACTTCTCCCGTATCCACCTGGCCGCGGTTGGCCAGCTTCACATGCAGTTTAAAGGCTTCCGGTCCATCCAGGGTGATCTCGCTTCCATTCACCGCTGGACTGCCAAAGCAGCTCACCGCAGCCACTTCCACGTCTCCGTAGGTCAACCCATACCCGAAGGGATACAGCGGCTCGGACTCTATGTAGCGATAGGTTCTGCCCTTCATGGAATAATCCTCAAAGGCAGGAAGATCCTCTGTATTTTTATAGAAGGTTACAGGCAGTTTGCCGGAAGGGGAAATCTCTCCAAAGAGGATTTGCGCCACCACTCTGCCGCCTCTGGCGCCGGGATACCACACCTGCATCACCGCATCCGCCTGTTCCTGCTCCACACCCAGATCCATGGCGCTGCCGGTCATGTTCAGCACGATAGCAGGCTTACCTACTTTCAGCACGGCCTCCACCAGTTCCCGCTGAGACTGGGGCAGCAGCAGATCCGTCTTGTCGCCGGAAGCATAGCTGTTGCCGGTGTCGCCCTCTTCTCCCTCCAGGGTTTCATCCAGGCCCACGCAAAGTACCACCACATCGCTGTTCTCCGCCACACTCACGGCCTCACGGATACGGTCCTGCTTCCAGCCCAAACCTTCCACACGGTCCTTGAACAGATGGCAGCCCTCGGAGTAGTAGACCCGCACGGCGTCTCCCACTGCGTCCTGGATTCCCTCCAGAACCGTGATATACCTGGAAGAGGTACCGTGATAATTGCCCACCAGCACCGCACGGCTGTTGGCATTGGGACCCACCACGCCGATGGATTGAAGCTGCTCTTTCTTCAGCGGCAGTACGCCGTTGTTCTTCAGCAGCACAACGCCTTCCGCCGTAGCCCTGTCGGCCAGGGCCAGATGCTCCCTGCACTCGATCCTGTCGTATCCGATCTTGTCATACTCCGTCTCGTCAAACAGTCCCAGCAGGAAACGGGTGGTAAAGAGCCTCTCCGCCGCCTGGGTAATCTCCTCTTCCGTAACCAGACCGTCCTGATATGCCTTCATCAGATGCAGATAGGTGATGCCGCAGTTCACATCACAGCCGGCCTTCAGGGCCATGGCCGCAGACTCCTCCGCCGTATCCGTTACCATGTGGTGCTCATGGAAGTCACGGATTGCCCAGCAGTCGGACACATAGTGGCCCTCAAATCCCCACTCGCCCCGCAGGATGTCCTGCATCAGCGTCTTGCTGCCGCAGCAGGGTTCTCCGTTGGTGCGGTTATAAGCGCCCATGACGGCTTCCACGCCGGCCTCTTTCACCAGTTTTTCAAAGGCGGGCAGATAGGTCTCCCGCATATCCTTTACAGAGGCCTTGGCGTCAAACTGATGCCGTACCGCCTCCGGTCCGGAGTGAACGGCAAAATGCTTGGCGCAGGCCGCCGCCTGCATCACCTCGCCGTCCCCCTGCAGACCCTCCACGAAGGCCTTGCCCAGTTCTCCCGTCAGGAAGGGATCTTCCCCGTAGGTCTCATGCCCGCGGCCCCACCTGGGATCCCGGAAAATATTCACATTGGGGGACCAGAATGTCAGCCCCTTATAAATATCCCTGTCCTCCTGGGCGCTGTAGGCATTATACTTGGCCCGGCCTTCCACGCCGACCACCTGTCCCACCTGTTCCATCAGTTCCGTGTCAAAGGCGGCAGCCATACCGATCGCCTGGGGAAAGCTGGTAGCCACCCCCGCCCGTGCCACGCCGTGCAGGCCCTCGTTCCACCAGTTATATGCGGGAACATGCAGCCTGGGAATGGCCGGCGAGTCATACTTCAGCTGTGAAGCCTTCTCTTCCAAAGTCATCTGGCTCACCAGTTCCTGGGCCCTCTTTCTTGCGCTCTCTCTGTCTCTCACGATTTTTCCTCCATCTCTAAATTATAAGTTCCGCATCCATCGGCCATCCCCGGAGTCCTGTATTTTCTCCGGGTTCTCCCAAAATTCCCGGGCACGGCCCGGACAGATGCAGTAATTCTTCAGAAACCGCCGGCAATGCCCGCTGGTCCCTGCGTCATTCATTCTATAAATGCTAAAATATCCCCACTATTTACACTACCAGATGCCGTAAATATTTTCTCGCCACATCCTGCTAACTTCTGGGCAATTATTGCGAGATACCCGCTCTCTCCGAATATACCCGCACCCGGCAGGTCATTCCGCCTCATATGCGGCTTCAAAATCCGTAAATACTGCCGGTTCCGCTCCTCCTCCCGTCAAAGATTCCTCCTGGGCATACAACGCGATCATGACGCCTGTGAAGCCTCCGGCCACCTCTGTGGAGAGGTAGCGCGTCTGCAGCCTGCCCAGAGGGCATGAAGTCTCCTGTCCCTGTTGGGAAAACACTGCGGAAAAGCTGTATTCCATGGGTTCCAGGCCGATCCGCAGCGTGATCTCTGTATCCGCCCGGACCATGGTTTCCTCCACCACATGGCTGACGCCCCCCACCACGCTGCGGGTCATGACGCGGTATACATCCCCAGCCCCGCCGGCGGCGGCCATGCGTGCCACAGCCAGATCATAATGATGTTGATGATCCATATACAGGCTGATGCCCGCCTCTCCCTCCGAAACCTGTATATTGCAGCGGATCTGTCCCCGCATCTGCCGTTGGCGTATTGCCGCAAAAGCGGGGGAGTCCTGCTTCTCTCCCAGGGTCAGATTGGTGGGGTGGAGCCTGTATGCAGTCTCCGAGAAAGAAAAGTCCTCCCCATGAGGCCTGCGCAGGAAAACCCAGTCCACGCCCGCCCGGGTGTCGGAAAAAGTATCCCGCAGCTTCCGGCTTTGTACCACACTGTCAGGAATCCTGTCCGTCTCCACCTCCGCGGGAGTGATGCCGCCCACCCCTGCGGTAAACCAGCCGTTTTCCTGAAAAGTCACCGGTACCAGGCATACTTCCCTGCCGGTGATGTGGAATGTCATCCACTGATGAATCTGCCGGAACGCCAGATGAACCATCCAGAAATTGCCCCGTTCATCCTCCACCAGATCACCATGTCCGCAGCCCTGGATCACATAGCCCCCCAGATTACGATTGGTAAGTACCGGGTTGCCGGGATAGGAGGTGAAAGGCCCGTTCACGGACGGGCCCTTGGCATAGACCACCATATGCCCGTACTCCGTGCCGCCCTCCGCCGCCATCAGGTAATACTGCCCATTTATCCTGTAAAGATGAGGAGACTCCAGATACCTTCCCCCTGTCCCCTGCCAGACGCACCGTGAAGGACTCTTCTTTTCCCCGGTCTCAATGTCAATCTCACACTGGGTCACACCGGAAACGCCCTGGTCATCATCCCCGTTGCTCATGAAATAAGCCCTTCCGTCCTCGAAATACAGCGAAGGGTCAATCCCCCCCTGCTGCACTTTCACAGGCTCCGACCACTCTCCGTAAATGTCGTCGGTCCACACATAGAAATTGCCCATGCCGGAGATATTGGTAGTTACCATATAGAAACGCCCCTCATGGAAACGGATGGTGGGCGCGTATATGCCGCCGTCAGAGCCCGCTCCTTTCAGAGGCAGCTGGCTCTCCCTGGTGAGCACATGACCGATCTGGGTCCAGTTGACCAGGTCCCGGCTCTCAAACAGGGGCACGCCGGGGAAGTACTGGAAGGAACTGCACACCATATAGTACCTGCCGTCCGCCTTACAGATGCTGGGGTCCGGGTAGAACCCGGGTATAATCGGATTGTTGTATCGCATATGTATTCCTTTCCGCGGCCCCCGGCCGCTGCATACTTTCCTGTATGTTCAGAGCATATTCTCCGGTAGTCTGTCTGCCGGTTTGCCTGCTTTCCGTCTGACAGTTTGCCTGCTTTTGTCTGACGGTTCGCCTGCTGTTTTATCTGTTATTTTACCATATGGCAGGTGATTTGCATATACTCTTTCAGATATAGTACTTTGCCTGAGCCTCCCACATCCGGCTGTAAATCCCCTCTTTATCCCCCAGAAGCCGTTCATGGCTCCCCGTCTGGACGATACGTCCTCCGTCGAATACGATAACCGTGTCGCAGAATCTGCAGCTGGACATTCTATGAGATATAAAGATGGCTGTCTTGTCCTGTACCATATTGTTAAACCGTTGATAGATATCCTGTACCACTGCCAGCAGGATCTTGCCTGCCAGAAGAACCTTTGTCCGGGGCTGCTCCCGGAACAGAATCCGATAAATATATGCAATATTACCGGCCATGCCATACTTTTTTTGATCTTGTACCATCTCTCCCTCTCCCTGCGTATCTTCGGGGCTGGCGTTCGCCTGCGGCCCCATGGCTTCCTTCTTTCTTGCACTATTATAGCATTTGAATTTTGCGGAAACAAAAACGTGCATGAATTGCTTAAATTCGTGCACGAAGAGGATTCCCTATGATTGAGAGCAATTTCAGAAGCAATTTTTAAGGAGTTGTGCAGAACATTTTTAGAGCAGAAGATCAGCAGTAACTATGCCGCGAAAGGGGCGCTCAATACAGCGGCAGCATAATCTCCGTGGAAAAGACGCCCGGCTCGTTGGCCCTTCTGATATACCCCTGATATTTCTCCACAATGGTATTAATCCTTTTCAGGCCATGCCCGTGGTTACCGCGCTTTTGGGTGACATACTGCTGATCCAGCCTGCGTATTACCTCGTTGGTGGCGTTGGTGACAGCGATGTAGAGTTGGCTTCTGCGCACACAGATATAGATCCGCAGAAATCTCTCCGCCCCCTGGGGCAGCAAGGCGCAGGATTCCACCGCATTGTCTATCAGATTCCCAATCAGCACACACAGATCGATGTCCGATATGGAGAGCGCTTCATAAAGTTCTACCTTACAGTTTACTTTCACCTCCTCCTTCTCCGCCAGGGATAGTTTGCTGTTTAAAATGGCGTCAAGACTCACATTTCCTGTCTGATATTTCACCTTTACCTGGCTTAAATCCTCGTCCAGCCTGTCCAGATAACCGGCCGCCTCCTCCCACTGGCCCATGGCCATATGCGCCTTGAGTTTCTGCATGTGGTTGTGATAATCATGCCTCCAGCCCCGCATGGTGGTATAGATTTCCTTTACCTCTTCCACCTGCCGGGACAGGGCCTGGGACTGGGCTTCCATAAATTGCTCCTCATATTTCTTTCCTATATAAGAGACATTTCCCAGCCCGATCAGCAACAGCAGCACGGCCATAAGCGCCATGAGGAGTTCCTGGCCCGGCCTGTTCGCAGCAGCATACAGCAGCAAAGCCTCACCGCCGCAAAACAGCAGGGCATAGCCGATCCCTCCCCTTCTGCGCCGGATCTCCCCTATTAAAAACAGAAGGATGCATACGGCAGGAACCACCGCCCCGAGCATCTTCAGCATACCCTTTCCCCCTTTACCGATTCCCTGTCTGATTCCGCGTCTCCCTGCCGACAGTTCTCAGGGCTCCGCCCATAGAACCGTTACAGGTAAAATCTCATAAAATTCTCATTCAATGTCTGATATGCGCCCCTGCTGACAGGCACTCCGTTTTCCAGAAAGCATTCTTGGGCTATTTTTTCACAGCAATGCTCCAGAGCCATTTCCAGCTCCTGCCTCCTGACAGGCTTGAGCAGATAGCGCACCGCACCGATCTCATAACCCTCATAGACATAATCCTGCACCCCTGTTAGAAAAATAATCTGGACCCGCTTGTCCCTCTCCCGTATGCTCCTGGCCAGTTCCATACCGTTCATGGCGCCCAGCATAATATCCAGAAACACCACGTCCAGCAGATCCGGCTCCCCATATTTAAATAGAAACTCCTCCGCGCTGGCGCAGCAGGCCAGATGCAGGCTATGCCCGGCCCGGGCCATACATTCTTCTATCAGGCTGCACACATAATTCCGTGTGTCCTCTTCGTTTTCCACGATTCCTATTCTGACTTTCATCCTAACTCCCATCTGCCTGCTTTAGCAGGCGTACAAATCAAGATGAGAAATGTCGTATTTCAGCATTTCTGGGTGTGAGACTTAGAACTTCTTCGCGAAGCAGCCTTTGCTGCGAGTGATTAGAAGTTCTTCTCACACTGTCCCCCCACGCCGCCGGTTCCCTTGGGCAGTTCTGCCACGCCCTCGCTTTCCCGGCAGCTTCCTTCGGTCAGCAGCCCGGTTTCCGCACTCGGTTCGGATTCCGCTTTCCCGACCGTATGTGCTGCGCTTCCTCCCATCCTGCCGATTTGTATACAGTATATCCGTTTCTTCCCGCAAAATCAATGGTACCTTATTTATAAAATCATTGCGTGACGCTCCTGCTTGTAATACAATATACGTAAATATTTACGGAAGGAATATCGCCAAATGCCGGCGCAGGGAAAAGAAAGAATGAAGATTCTATTTTATGACATGGGAAGTTACACCTATCGGGACTTTATATATTATCTGGAACAGGCCGGACATCACTGCAGGACCGTTTATTACCACTTCCCGGACAAATTTGAGGATGAATTTTTTGAAAACCGTTTTGCCAAATATCTGTCGGAAAGTTCCTATGACGCAGTGGTAAGCGTCAACTTTTTCCCGCTGGTTGCAAAGCTGTGTAAAAAACACAGCATCAAATATCTTTCCTGGTGCTACGACAGTCCGCTGGAGGAAAGGCTGAAAGACTACTTCTCATACGAGACCAACTATATCTTCCTGTTTGACCGCATAGAGGTGGAGAGTTACCGGGCCGAAGGCTACTCCCAGGTATTCCATCTGCCCCTGGCTGTCAACACGGGCCGTCTGGACGCTCTGGCTTTTACCCCCGCCCAGGCTGCCTCCTACCGGGCCGATGTGTCCTTCGTGGGGCGTCTGTACGATTCCCCGCTGGAGGCTCTGCTCTATCCGGCGGACGATTACTGCAAGGGATTTGTGGAGGGCCTGATCCAGGCGCAGCTGCGGGTCTATGGGTATAATTTTCTGGAAGATCTGATTACGGAGGAATTCTTGGAACGTCTGAACAACTCCTTCCGAAAGCTGGGACAGACCTCCGTCTCCCTGAACCGCCGGGGGCTGTCCTATGCCATCGCCGCCCAGATCACCCATCTGGAGAGAACCTTCCTCATCGAACAGATGGGGGAACTTTATGACACCCGTTTTTACTCCACCGGGCCCTATGACTTTTCCACCCCGGTCAAGTCCTGCGGCCCGGTGAAATATCACAGCGAGATGCCCGGGGTTTTCCGATTCAGCCGCCTGAATCTCTGCCCCACGCTAAAGAGCATCCAGTCCGGCATCCCCCTGCGCTCCCTGGACATCATGGGGGCAAAGGGCGTATTGCTCTCCAACTATCAGCCGGAGCTGGCGGAATCTTTCGAGGACGGAACAGACGCCATCCTGTACGGAAGCATGGAGGACGCTTTTGACAAGGCGGATTTCTATCTGAAGCATGAAGAAATCCGCCAAGAGATTGCGCTGAACGGGTATCGAAGGGTTTGCGAGGATTTTGCCTATCCGGATAAGATAGAGAGGATGTTTCAGGCGGCGGGGTTGGGGTGAGAACCGGGGCCCCCGCCTGTTCAGGCTAAGCATGTCCTTAGCTGCGGCAGCTTTACAGCCCGGGCCTCCACTCCTGCAGCATCTCCTGTAAGGCTTCGTAATAACACGCTCCGCTGCGGCTTTCTGTCCGATCGTCTGCATTTAACTGCCCTGGATTCTCCGGCTTTCCCGGGAGTTTTTTCAGATAGGGCAAATGAGGATACCTTTGCGCCAGGCGGTTATAAAGAGCATCTCCCTCGCAGTAAAAGAACATGGTGATGCTCAGTTGTCCGGCCAGGCAGGATTCGTTGCCCAGGTTCTCATGGAGCAGTAAATGCAGCTGCTTGCAATCTAATAGATTGTAAGAAATATTATCCGTGAGAGTACGCTGCTCAAAGCCCGGCAAATCCACTGTGACCAGCACATCCGGGCGCAGGGCCCTGATCTCGCCGATTATGTCTCTGCGCTCCTTCGGGCTATATTGCAGGCATGTGACTTCTGCTTTGTCCTCACCGATCAGCTTATCTCTGAAATATTTCATGCCGTTTATGTTGTTAATGGGTTGTTCTGTCAGTATTACTGTTTTCATGTTTTTCGCCATTCCTTTCCAAGGCATAAACAAGTTGTGAAAGTTTTGTCAAATTTTTTCACTCTTACCTCTGTACTAAGAATATGGGTTTATATGCATTCCACACTATTCCCAATCAACATTTTTTAAAGTGACACAACATAATTGTCTTTTACCTCAGATCCACACCAGATAGCTAGACAAATCCTTTAGCAAGCCCACAATTATCTGGCATATCCTTGGAGATTTCCAGAAAGAGTTTGCCTTGGCTGTCACAAAGCTAAGTACAACCATTGGATATAGCTCTGTAACTGGCGACAGTTTTCACGTGAAAGGTCCTCCAGGGCGAGAACAATGACACATCGTCTGCAGATTTCTGTCACTTTATGATAAAATACATTTTATCCACATATAGATATCAATGGCATGTCCAGCCTTTCAACACATATTATATAATTGTTATTTTCTTAGTATAGCTACTATACAGGACAAAATCAATAAGGGCAACAAATATTTTTCAAAGAGCGTAGCTTGATTTTTATAGTAAAGGGAATTGAGGCAGTAAATATTCTATATCATTACTTAATAGGATGAAATGTCTAAAACTTTTAGAAATCTCTGCATGCCATGCCACTTTCTTAGATATGTACCATCAGGCACAATTGCGAAACTTTGGGTATGCTTTTTCGAAATCCTTGTGACTAACGGAAATGAGCAGATCTATAAAATTCGGATCTGCCCATTATATAAATATTTATAAAACCACATTTTCCATATCCTGTGAGACAACTTGCATATCGGGATATAAATTTCCTCTTCTGGCACCAGTTTGCATCAATTCTCTTGCCACCCTCTGAGGATTAACAATCTGAATTTTATGTAGACAAGAAATACATTTTTGCATATACTCCATACCAATAGAAGGATATGAACCTTTCACATCCTTAATTCTTTCCATCAGGCTATTCTGTATGTAATAAGGAAACACTGTGAACACCCCTTTCTGCATTTTGATTCTCTGACTGTGATAGGGATGGATGATTGCAAGTGGAGGGAGTTGCCCCATTGGTACAGGAACCCCGTCAGAATAATATCTCAAAAGTAAATAGAAAAAGGGATTCATCTCAAATGTACTCAGCGCCTCCGACATACGGCCCTTATATGCTTCTCGGATCATTTCCAATGCGGACAACCCTATCATGGTGTTCATATTTTTATCCTGATTGCCCACCATGTTATAGTAAATCTGATTATTATCACTTTTCAGTTCTTCCCAAATTCTCTCAGCTAGTGCTTCCGCGCCATCTACTGCCAATGCCTTCCTAATCATACCATTTTCCTGTTCATTCTGATCAATAAATGATGTAAAAACTGCCTTATTCAATTTCACAGGTTGCAATATCCAGATAACCGGATCTGCCACTCTACGCTTTTCTTTTATTTCCAAGTCTTCGACGGGTGTAATAAAGGATTCCAATGCAAATTCGAGAGCAACTGTCAAAGATTCACTCCAATCCATCAGCCTGGTCTTCGTAAAAAAATGTTGCATCACTTCTTGCCATTCAATCACAGTCTGGGGCATGCGGTAATCAACATTATCATAATTCCTAGACATAAAGCTTTGAAACCTGTACTCTTCTCGAAGGTGGTTGTTGCTGTACGTTCCCTTTTCATTGTATTGGTAGTCCGTTCCTCTAAAAATACTTGGTTCCAGATTGAAAAAAGATCTTGCATGCCCTCGGAACCACATAATAGGACTTTTATCACCTTCAACTTGCTCAATTTCCAATTCTATGCTCCTAATATGCTGATAAATCTCTGGCAGACTTTCTGCATATCTAGTTTTAGTTCTCTTATTCACAGAATTCATCTTTATACTCCTCTTTAATTGTCTTGAATCTATTATAGTAATAGTAATTTTGTATAAAATCTATGGTATTTTCTAGCTTCTGCGAAGATGTCTTTTCCAAAACCTGTTTAGGATCATTGTAAAAATATCCTACATCCATCTTTGGTTTCACAAGGCAATCCCAATCTTTTTCCCATCTACAGCCCTTACCATCTTCCCCTTTGATTTTCTCACGTATTTTCTTCATATGATTAAAAATATCCAGTGGCACGATCACATGGCTATTTCGCATAATATTTTTTAGCCCTATGCAAAAATATTCCAAACGCCAAAAACTATATTTAAGTCCCTGACATAATTCCATTACTGTGTCAAACTCATTTTTCTCCCATAAATTAACAATTTCCCGTGCTGCCTGTTCCTTTCCATGAAGCAAGATATACAAAAGTGTATTTGAATAATTCTCTTTTCCCTCTACATCTTTCAGAAAACATTTCAATTGCTTATTGATTGCCCCAAGGAAATGTCCTAAATATTCTTTAGTCTTTTCAGTATCATCATTTTTCCGCTCTATCTCTAAAAGAATATTTTGGCTGTTCACCCTTCTGTCCATATCCCAGTTTTCCATGAGTTTTTGCCCAATACACTTCAAAGTATATTCACAGTATATCGCCCCGTTTTCTAAGATGCTGCCTCCATCCAAACTGATCTGATTAATGTTTTTATCTTCCAGAATCGCAGGAGCCTCTTTCGTTGTTTCCTGCAGTTCTTCCGCCAAAAGAACCGCCGTTACAATCTGAAATCGATGATTATTTATGTTATCTTCTCCATAGCCTCTTTCATCCATTCCAGCATCACATAATGTCTGCAAAACTTGTCTGCAATATCCAAAACTCCCAAGACCAAGTGATGTCGCCATCAGCAAATCCGCAAAAGATTCCCTATATATCTTTATTTTCAGTTCCTTATGTCTTTGTATTTCAATATAATTATTTTTATCAAGAACTTCTTGCATCTTGGAGCAGAATAAGTCCTTATCATTGTTTAATAGACCAAGGCTCCTTAACACATGCACTGTGCGCGGATTCATAAGCAACTCATCATCTTCTTTCCAATGCTTACACTGATTTTGTTCCTGATAGTACTGAAATACTTTTTCCAAGTAATCTAAAGTGTTATTTTTCTCAAATCCCCCTCTACTATGAATGTCCTTACATGCGTCCATAATCCTGTAAATCTTTACCGTTCTAAAAAGATACTCTTTAATAGCCTCTGGCATCGCCCCTGCCACTTTCAACTTTTTACCGACCATTATAATATCCTTTTCAAACCACTCCTGATAATTCTTAGTATTCGCAACTTGGATTCCCTCATCGTCTCCAAGAGGAGTGTCTGCGGTCTTATTGACCTGATTAAAATAGCAATCCAGTAATGGCTCTACAAGATCATCCCCATTCCCTTCTAATTTTCCCTGTTTAAAACAAATGATTTTTTCAAGTACTGCACTTTCCAACAATCCTTCCTTACGATATTCATTTACTAAGAAATCAAATATTTTATCTCTTATTTCTTTTATATCTCTTTGTACCTGTTTGCCTTCAAAATCTACATTTTTGCAGAACAACATAGCAATGTAGCTATCTATTTCACTAATCAGTCTTTCCAGCCCAATATCATCAAAGTCTTTGACCTCTTTAGCTTTGAAATCATCCATTGTAACCTTCACCATACATTTGATTAGCCGCTGCTCCACCCTACCAACTGTTGTATATAAAGTATCATCTGCCAGAGTGGGAAGCTCATTTTCAAGAATGACCCTGTAAATATACGAAAATACATATTCTGCAAAAAAAAGATTCCGCTCTCTCCTAGCTAAAATTCTTAAATGATGAGACGACTCATGAAGCATCCATGGCAAAAGATCATATAATCTCCCAAAATATTCAAAAGATGGTACAGTGCACATAATCTCCCTTTTTACAATCTTTCCATTATTTTTCTTTTGGTTAGAAAACGGAGCTATTACCTCCACTCTGTCTTTTGCCAAGTCTGGATATATTATGGGAATGCTTGGGATAACATCCAAATTTTTTAGGTCCCTATCCTCAATATATGAATCCATGTAAGACATCATGGCTTGCCGGTATGCTATCATGGTTTTCTCTGTATCAATCTGAGTCTGTATCTCATAAATTGGCGATTGGTACGTCTGATAATTAATATTCTGTACCAATCTGGTATACTGATTTAATGCCTGTATGCTAATCCTCCAATCCTTTAAAAGCCGCAAACGGTGAGTTCTGTTCTTTGTCTCATCTTGAAACTTTATTTTGCATATGTTTTCATATTCTTGCAGGCATACCTCAAGACATTCGCAAAGCACATCCATATCCCTACAGAAGATGAGCCAATTGATATATGCGTCCTTTTCCATCCCTATTGCAGAAAATGTTCTATAAATACCTATCATGCCTCTATGAAGATCCCTAAATGCACGATCCTCTTCCGCAAAATAGCACCGCCACTTTCCCAGATTATCTATTCTCTGAAAAAGTTGCTCATTTCTCATTTGAACTTTATCCAGATATCCCACATCCGTATCATTTCCCCCTGCGTCAGTCCCATTGAAGGAATTTAATTCAACCAACACACGTTCATTAATATTTTTGATATGAGGATGTCTCAAGATGTTTTTCAGTGTAATATCACCATCCTTGTACGATTCGGCAGGCTGTTCTATACTTCCAAACTTTTTTTCGCACAACAACGGATATATTTCAGAAAATTCGTTCAAATTAATATATAAAAGATAGTCGTATCTACCGAAAAGCCCCTTAGCCGCCTCCAACTTCCCTCTGTTATTCTTCCCTTGATACTCCTTCCATATAGGGAGTAAATCACAATTTGCAGAAAGCCTAAGTGCAAAAGTCATATATTTATGTGCATTAATAAAATTTTGGTCAAGGGTAGTATATCTCTTGTCGCCACTTGTTCCAGTAAAAATTTTACATTCAATTCCTACATTTGTATATGTACGCATCTTTGGAGTCCTTGTAGAATCATTCAAGAAAAGAGCTATCTTATATATTTCTTCTACAGAATCAGACCGAATTGCCAAACAAAAATCTCCTGTAGTAGAACTTCTGTACAACTGCATAATCGTCAAGTCATTTTTCTGACAACCATGTACACTTTGCACCATGTCCATGATTTTCTTCTCACATTCAACTAGAAATGAATCTATATTCACTTGTTCCGAACTCTTTCTGATATAGTTTTCCTTACACAGACTAATTTGAATAATCCCTAAAAAAGGAGTTGCTGAAAGTGCGTTGGCTCTTTGTTGTTCTGTGTCGTTCCTTTCAATAACAAAAGGATTCTTATCAATCTCACTATTGCAATACAGGCTCAAAGTTTTATAAGATACTTTATATTCCCGATCATCGTTGAAAGTATCCCCTATAGAAAAGTAATTGACGTATTGCTTATCGGAGTCCTTCAACTCTTTATGCACCAAAATATCAAAATAATCAAACATCAGAAAACCCTGGTCCACATTATTATCCATAGCAGATATCCCATTATTTCTAACCAGTTCCAAAACATGTGTTGAGTAGCGATTTCCTTTTACAGTCATAACAATCCCCTTCTTGTCATAATATGTATATGGTGTATATCTCTTCAAAAAAATTTAGCCGTGATTACATAGCGAATAGCTGCGCAATGCAATCACGGCTTCAATAGGCATCGTTGTGTTTTTACACAATTATATTATACCAAATCATCTTTCTCTGTAGTTCTACAAAAAGTCGTGAACTACTCAATGTATCTCTATGGGTGCCTTCCAAATATTAAAATATTAAAATATCTTTCGTCTCTGCCGCCTTAAGTAGCTTTTGTCGTTCTTCTTCTATCTGTTTATCAGTATGCCCAAACAGCCTACTGTCTCGCGGTTTGATATCAGTTGTAACCAAAAAACTATCTATACGCGTCTTATTATATTCCTCAGCCATTTGCACTTAACCGTCCCTTCTATTTAAGCCTCCCTACCATATAGTGTATTCAGACTCAACACCATTATATGATACATTATGTCCATGATAGCATGTCCATATCCGTTTGTAAATACTAATTTTCTGAATTCAAGAGTTTTGAGCATAAGAATTGCATATTAATTTTATATTCAATTTCCAAGGTGCAATCTGGACTTCAAATCATCAAAACTATTTTTGCCATTTAATTATATATTTTATCATTTTACGACATGTATTGCAATATTTTTCCATTATTTTTATTAATTTTGAGTATTGATATTTTAAATTCTATTAATTAACCAAAGAATAGAATTTACTTTTGCGAAAATAGCATTTTATATCTTCCCCTTTTCATCCTCACCAAATCATGCTAAAATAGACCTACCAACACTTTCGGAGGCCCCCATGAACAATCGCAAGTTTGCCTTTATCATATGTACCAATGACTCGCTGTTATTGGAGGAATGTGTTCATTATCTTGACCACCTGGACGTGCCGGAGGGATACGAGACGGAACTGCTCACCATCCCGAACGGGGAAAGCATCGCTTCCGCGTACAACGAAGCCATGCGGGCCAGCGATGCCAGATACAAAATATATATGCATCAGGATGTTTTCGTCTTAAACAGGCATCTGCTGGCGGACCTTTTGGCGATCTTTTCCTCTGATCCGAAAATTGGCATGATCGGCATGGTGGGTTATGAAACCGTGGCCGCCGACGGGATCATGTGGCATGAGGACCGAACCGGCTGCCTGTATACCCGCCGCCCCAGGATTCCCTATCCGGCATTATCTCAATATCGGTACCACATTGCGGACGGCTATGACTTCGTTGCGGAAATCGACGGATTCTTCATGGCTACCAGTCAGGATATCCCATGGGACGCAGAGAGGCTGGACGGCTGGGATTTCTATGATGCCTTCCAGAGTATGCGCTTCCTGCTGGAGGGCTATAAGATCGCTGTCCCCCGTCAGAAGCATCCCTGGTGTATGCATGATGACAACGGCCTTCTGAACCTGGCCCATTACGACCACTACCGGCAGATATTTTTACAGCATTATGAACCTTTCTTAGGAAAAAGTTATGCGGAAATCGCAAATATGGGAGATTGAGAACATGAGGAACAACTTATCTGAACTGCGCCGGGAGGCCGAAGAATATTTCCGCCAGGTATCTCAGGACTTAAACTCCGCCAATGAAGCGTACCGGCACATTCTACGGATGCTGGACGCCTCTCTGGCAACAGGGGATTATACGGAATTGCTGAAGCTGATTCCCTATATGGAAGAGGCCGAAGGACATGTGGCTCTCCAATACATCGGGAAGAGTCATCGCCTTCTGCGCATCCTGAACATTATTAAGCTGGAACTCCTGAACGGGAGCAGACCATTCTGTCACGAATGCGGAAGCGAAAAGGCTCTCTGGGAGAAATATATGCTGACCCTGTTCGCCTTCCGGCGGCTGATTTTCCGGCTTTCCGAAGAATCGATAAGCGAGGCTGCGGTCTATCTGCAGCGCAATCCCCTTTCCCCCCTTGCCGCCTATATAATGACCCAGGGAGAACTTTTGATTCCAGACCAGGATTTCTATGAAACTCTGGAAGATTTATATTGGGAAATATGGAGTCCCGGGGAGATGCAGCAGTTCCAAGCCTTACGGAATCCCAGCGCATCAGTTCCCGAACATAATTAATGAAAATAGTCCAAATTTTCACTATCCTTTTTTCCTCAAATCTGTTAAAGTAATTGTAAGATTTCTACTGAATAAATTATCCACAATGCACGGTTCTCCAAAAACAAAGAAAGCAAAAGGTAATTAAAATGTATGAGGAACTGATCCGGCAGCTGAATCCTCTGCCGAACTTAATACTGAATTGGTATAACGGCCAGGACGCTTACTCTGAAGGAGATGTGGAGGACAAAATCATCCGCATCATTGCCGAAACACCCCCCGAAGACTATGTGGACGCAATCTATGCCAACTTTGACTGGTCCACTTTCTACCATCTTACACACATTCGGCAGAATATTCTGAATTGGTATCCCTTTGAGACCGGTTCCGAGGTACTCGAAATCGGCTGCGGCATGGGAGCCATCACCAATATGCTGTGCTCACGCTGCGCGCATGTCACGGCTGTGGAGTTATCTCTGAAAAGGGCCACTGCCACTCTCCTGCGCTGCAGGGAGCGGAATAATCTTGACATCATTGTGGGCAATCTGAACGATGTAGCGTTTGACAGACAGTTTGATTACATCACTCTGATCGGCGTACTTGAATATCAGGGAAGTTACACCGACGGCGCCGATCCTTACAAAGACTTCCTGCAGAAAGTGAAAACCCTCTTAAAACCCGGCGGAAGGCTTCTGGTTGCCATTGAGAATCAATATGGACTAAAATACTGGTGCGGAGCGCGGGAAGACCACACCGGTGTTCCTTTTGAGGGAATGAATCAGTACTCCGTAAGCCCCAAAAAAGTTCGCACCTTTTCCGGCGCTTCGCTGGAAAAGCTGATCCGGGACAGCGGCTGGAGGCACACATTTTTCTATTATCCCATGCCTGATTATAAGCTGCCCACCGTTATCTACTCCCAGGAGCATCTGCCGAACGATGAAAACATGCTGAACATGCATCCCTACTACACCCCTGACGCGTCCACGCTGGTTGCGGACGAGCGCCGCCTGTACGCAGACATTATCCATAACAATGTTTTCGGATTTTTTGCCAATTCCTTTCTCGTTGAATGCTGCGACGACCCGCAGGTGGGAACTGTCTCTTTCGCCTCACTCAGTTCGGAGCGCATACCCGAATATCGGATTGCAACGCGCTTCCTGGGACATGAAAAGGTTGAGAAATTTGCTCTCATCCCCTCTTCCGGGCAACAGCACATTGAAAAGCTGCTTAAAAATGAACAGGCCATGCAGCAACGGGGACTGCGTATCTGGGAGAGCCATCTTGCAGACAATTCGGCCGTTACCCGCTATTGTGAATCCCAGACATGGGAACAGCATCTATTGGCCCTCTATGACGCCGGGGAAATATCCCTCATCTACTCCGCGCTGGATACCCTGTGGGATGAAATAACGCGTTCCGCCCCCATGGTCTCCTGGGAGGAAAACATACTGTATACTTTCGGCCTGAATATCCTGCCCGATGAGGGCAAGTACGGCCCCGTCCTGGAGACAGGCTATCTGGATATGCTGTTTCGCAATGCCTTCTACACAGAGGATGGTATATACTGGTTTGACCAGGAATGGACTCTGGAAAATGTGCCTGCCAGGTATGTCTTATACCGGGCGTTGACACAGTTCTACAGTTCCTGGAAGCGTGCCAACGACATCCTGCCCATACGGGACATTATTCTGCGCTATGGCCTGCTGCCGCCCTGGAAGGATTTTGAGACATTGGACAATCTTTTTGCCGGCGTCATTGTGGACCCGGCTCAGCTGGCCGAACACAGATTCTTTGAAACGGTAAACGGGCAAACCTATGTGGCAAATATACAAAAACTGATCCGGCAAAACAGGAGTGAGAACGATGAAGAATGAACAGAGCGTTATCCGCGCAGAAGAATTAGATACATTACAGGAACAGATCGGATACCTGGCAGCTGAACTGGACAAACAGGGACAGACTATCAATCAGGTCTGTCAGGTGATTAACAACCTGACCCAGCTGCTGTCCTCCATAGAGCAGAATAGCCGCATCAATTCTCAAAATATAAACGTACTGAAAAACCGGCTGGAAAATCTCCCTTATGAGATCAACGATCCGACATGCGGGGAAAAATACGCTCTTCCGCAGATCCTTTCCCTGGAAGAGACAATCCGCATTATCGTGCATGAGCGGAAGTCCATTGCCAGGTTTGGCGACGGGGAATTCGGGCTGATGTTTGGCGATTCCAGATGGCGCTTTCAGCGAACGGACGAAAGCCTGGCACTGCGTCTGCGCCAGGTGGTTACCTCCGATGAACCTGGCATTTTAATCGGCTTAAACAATTTTTACGGCGACTTATCCCATCGGACCGTGCAGGACGCTGACGGAATACGTTCCTACATTACTCCTGCCGTCCGGGCTCAGCATATGGAACTTTTAAATACGCGGCGCATATACGCCAATGCCTGTATTTCCCGCGCCACCTCCTGGGATATGGTAAAACTCCAGAAGATGATATGGGATGAAAAGGATTGCGTCTTTATAGAAGGAATCCAGACCCGCATGGGCGTGGGGAACAATCTGTTTGACAATGCGCGTTCCATCCAGCGCATACTATGCCCTGCTGAGAATGCCTATGACCGATACAGCGAAATACTGGCGGAGGCGAAAAAACTGCCCACCTCCAAGACACTGCTGATCGCTCTGGGGCCCACTGCCAGCGTACTGGCCTACGACCTGGCCCTTGTGGGATACCATGCCATTGATATCGGTCATGTAGATCTGTCATATGAATGGCTGATTCGGAACAATGGGGCTAAGACAGCCGTAAATACCAAATATAATAACGAATATCCAGAGGGCTATATCGTGGAAGATATCCACGACCCTGTATATGATTCTCAGATTATAGCGGATTTGAGTTAAAACAGCTTATTGCGTTTCCGCTCTGGCCAGAAACAGGTACTGGTATGCCAGAAACTGATCCCGGTCCGCACATCCCGGAATATTCAGTATATGCTGCAGGCATTCCATCTCCTGTTCCCCCATTTTATCCGCATTCTGGGAATAAAGCAATTTTTCCATATGGAAACCACATTGCGCAAACAATCTGCCGATACTGTCCAGGGTAAAAAATTTTAAATGGGTCCTGTCCAGTATACCGGCTTCCTCATATTCAAACTTTCCCTGCAGCAAAGGGTACAGTACCGACAGGTTCATGATATTGGGAATGCTGCAGATGAATGCGCCTCCCTTTTTCAGACGTTCGGCCATCTCCCGCACTATCCGCTCCGGCTCATGCAAGTGTTCCAACACATCCGCAAAAATTATATAGTCAAATTGTATACCGTCAAACGGAAAAGCCGAATTCTCAATATCTCCCTGCACAATGTCCAGAATCCTGCCGCCCACAGACGCAACTTCCGGCATGAGTTCCATGCCGTAAACATGGGCGTAAGGGTACTTGAATTGTATCCTGGCCAGCGTCGCGCCCAGGCCGCATCCCACCTCCAACACGTTCACTTCCCTGCCTTCCCCGCAATCCAGCAGATCCGCAATTCCGTCCCTTACATGGGAATAATAGCTTATGTCAAAGCCCCATTTCTCCTTGAACAGTACCCTGTTCCGCTTGTACTGCTCCTGCCAGAACTGACGGTTTTGCCCGGCCCCGCCGCCAAAGTGATAGATAAAGCTGTTGTGGCACAGGATATTGCGGTAGCCGCCGCAGCACAGTCTGATCCCCAGATCACAGTCCTCAAACTGCCCCGGCGAATATCGGATATCCAGTTAGCCCACTTTCTCCATGGCTTCCCGGCGCACCAGCACGGCAAAGCCCACCAGATAGGACTTAAGCTCATAGGGCTTATCTTGAAGGACATTGTTTTTCAAGGCATATTGCTCATATTCCTGAATGCTGGCAAATTTTTCCCTTATCACCTGGCCGTTTGAAGAGTGATTGGTCATGCATCCCGCAGATCCGATATTTTCCTGCTCGTACAGCCCCATCCTGAGCCAGAACAGGGAGTTGGGAAACAGGATGGTATCGCTGTTCAGAAGCAGGATGTCCGAATCCGGCCCCGCTGCCCGGATCCCCTGATTACATCCGCAGGGAAATCCTCTGTTCTCGCTGTTTTTAACAAGAACCACATCCTGCTGCCGTTCCAGCCAACCCAGACTTTCATCCATCGATGCATTGTCTACTACAATAATTTCATAGGAAGAGGGGACATTGTTCCTGCGTATGCTCTCAATACAAAAGCGGGTCATCTCGTATGTATTGTAGGAAAGAATGACGATTGCCACTTTCCGATAATTCAGATCTCCCTCTGAGGCAAGGTTTTCCTTGAAACTCTGTATGACTGCTTGATCCTGCGGGTCCGTGCAATACAGTTCCGCGTTTTCATAGCAGAAGTACGCCTGTAAACGGTTGCGGCTCTCGTAATAATTGCCCAGCAGCAAATACAGTTCCGCATTTCTGGGATTGAGTTTCAGACCCAACTGCAGATATTCCCTGGCGGTCTCATACTCTCCCAGCGCCAGAAGCGTGGATACGGCGAGGATGGCCAGTTCTTCCGTATAATCGTCTATATCTATTTGCCCCAGTTCTGCAAGCGCGTCCTCGTAATGTCCCTGTTCCAGCATTTCCGCCAGTTTGTCGTACATAGCTTATCCCCCTTATGCATCCGTCCTTCCCAAATATTCCATGAACACAGTCTTGTTTTCCACAGCACCGATAGTAGGACGCCCCAGATTCTCTCTGGCCCCAATGGCACATTTGGCTTCTATCAGGGAAAGGGCGTCCCTGCTTTTGGCAGCAATCAGTTCACGGTCCAATTCCTGAAAGCTGTCCACGGAGACGGCATGGGGATATCCGCAGGCCCTGGCTAGGGCAGGCAGATCCATCTGCCCTGCCACGGTAGGCATCCCTCCCACAGTCTCATGGGCTTCATTGTTGATTACCACATGAACCAGATTAGCCGGACGGTTTGCCCCGATCACGGCCATGGCCCCCATATGCATCAGTACAGCACCGTCTCCATCTATGCACCATATCTTCTTATCCGGTTTGTTCACGGCGATTCCCAGCGCAATGGAGGAACTATGGCCCATGGAACCCACCGTCAGAAAATCATATTGATGGCCCTGCCCCATGGCAGTTCTTATTTCAAAGAGTTCCCGGCTTGCTTTCCCCGTGGTGGAGACAATCGGGTCCTCCCCAGAAACCGCCGCAATATGCCGGATAATCTCCTCCCGGGTCATGGTATGCCCATTTTTGTACGTCACTTCCCCGTCATAGGACAGAGCGCCTTTACGTACCACGAAGGCAACGCTCTTACCGCCGGAGAGAACTTCCTGAAAACCTTCCAATGCCTGCCTGAGTTCCTCCCGGGTGGTCTCCCTGTCTACCACGAAGAACCGGATATCCATATCCTCCAGGAGTTTCAGCGTCACCTCCCCCTGATAGACATGTTGGGGTTCATCATGGACGCCCGGCTCTCCCCGCCATCCGATCACAAAAATCACGGGAATTGCATAGACCTTGTGGTTCAGCAGGGAAGCGGCCGGATTGATGATATTGCCCTCCCCGCTGTTCTGCATATACACCACCGGAACCTTCCCGGTTGCCAGATGATAGCCTGCCGCTATGGCGGCACAGTTTCCCTCGTTTGCCCCTATCAAATGATGGGCCGGGTCGATGCCGTAGGTTTTCATCAGATAATCGCACAGAGCCTTAAGCTGGGAATCCGGCACCCCTGTGTAGAAATCGGCGCCCATTGTTTTTACAAACTGTTCTGCTTTCACGTTTTGTTCCTCCTCGTGTTATGTCTTAGGAGCTCCTTCTCCTATGCCATATTCTGCCCCTTTGATTATCCCGATAAGTTCTTTTATTTCTGGATATCTCTTTTCACACTGCTTTTTAACCGCATCGCCGCCCTGCTGGTACATTTGCAATAAATGCAGATATTTTGCTGCCTGAGCCTCCTCCTGGTAGACCGGGGAAAGGAGGTCATACCATAACGGTATCGCTCTAAGCATTACATCATCCCTAAAGTCATCATATGACTTTTTCTCCTGCTCATGCTTGTATATAATCGGTTTACCGATAACTAAAACACCCCCCCCCCGTTAATTCCGCCATATCCCACAGCACACCACTGTACAGATGATACGTGTCCAGGTACCTTGTCACTTCCATATCGTAAATCGTCTTCGCTATGCATTCTGAGTTGACCAGCAGCGTACCATATGGCATCTTATCATTATATTCAGCAAATGCTTTCACGCAATTACCCCAAAGTTCCTCTTCTTTCCACGGATTTGTATAATACTTACCATCGTCAGATACGGAACACCAATTCAAAATGGCCCAAACATACTCTTTTTTTGTTGCATCCAAAACTGCCGACATTCCTCCGGGACACAATTCATCATCATCTCCCAGCATTAATATATGACTTGCCTTTTTATATAGCAGGAATCCCTTAAGCATATTTCGATCAATTCCAATATTATAGCGATTATTCTTTAATTCAATCTCGTATCGAGACCTGAGATTCCTTACAACCTCACAAGTTGCCAGATCATCCTTATCATTATTACTTACACATATCAGAATATCCCGCCTGTTCAGCCGTTCACACTCGTTAATAATGGAAATCAGACATCTTTCCAATGCCTCTGCTCTGTGATAAGTAGGTATAAAAACACATAAATCTCTCAACTACGGCCCCCCTCATTTCATAAAACCACCCGTTTCCCCTCTGTCAAAGCGCCTTCAAAATTTCTCCTGCCATATAGTCTGTCATTTCATCGGTTATGCCGGGATAAACGCCCACCCAAAAAGTGTGCTTCATAATAAAGTCTGTCCACTCCAGATTCCCGACCACCCTGTATGCGTCCGTACCCCGGAGAGTATCAAAGCAGGGATGTCTGATGATGTTACCGCTGAATAGCAGACGGGTCTGTATATTGTGCGCCTCAAGACGGGCGGTGATGCTGTTGCGATCAAGTCCGCTATCTGGACGGACGGAAATGAGAAATCCAAACCACGAGGGGCTGCTGCCAGGGGCCGGCTCCGGCAAAATCAATTTATCTTCCGCCACGCTTAAGGTCTCCCTGAGCCTGTGCCAGTTATGACGTCTGCGCTCTATAAAACCGGGCAGCTTTTTCAACTGCTCACAGCCAATGGCCGCCTGCATTTCCGTAACTTTCAGATTGTATCCAATATGGCTATACACATATTTATGATCATACCCTGGAGGCAGGTCCCCGAACTGCCGGTCAAACCTGTGACCACAATAATTGTCGCGGCCTGAGGGGCAAACACAGTCTCTTCCCCAGTCCCGGAAAGACAGAATAAGCCGATGCAGATCCGGGTTGTCCGTATAGACGCATCCCCCTTCCCCCATGGTCATATGATGGGGGGGATAAAAACTGCTGGTGCCAATGTCGCCCCAAGTTCCCGTATATTTTGTCACACCTTCAATGGTATACCGGGCCCCCAGAGCATCGCAGTTGTCTTCAATCAGCCACAACTCATTCCTGTCACAAAAATCTCTGACTGCACCCAGATCAAAGGGATTGCCCAGTGTATGGGCAATCATCACTGCCTTTGTCTTTTCGGACAGCGCTGCTTCCAGCATAGCCACATCAATGTTGTACTGGGGTATAGTTACATCCACAAATACCGGAACCGCTCCATACTGTAAGATAGGAGCAATAGTGGTGGGAAATCCGCAGGCTACGGTAATCACTTCGTCTCCCCTTTTGATCCGGCGCTTTCCAAGGCTCGGAGAGGTCAGCGCCATGAATGCAATCAGATTTGCGGAAGAACCACTATTTACCAGATGTGCCCATTTTACCCCCAGCCACTGCGCGAATTCCTGTTCAAATCGTTCAGCAAATCTGCCCGTGGTAAGCCAAAAATCCAGAGACGCATCAATCAGGGCCGACATTTCTTTCTCATCAAACACTCTGCGCGCATATGGAATCCTCTCCCCAGGTTGAAAAGGAGCCTTTTGCTCAATAAACTGCCTGTAATAATTCGAAATCATCTCCTTTATCTGCTGGCGGGCCTGCTCTTCATTTTTCCATACACCCATCTCGTTTCACTCCTTTTAAAAATGTCTCTATTTGTAAATCCATACACTTTTTGACGTCTTCATGCAAAACCCAGCATTTGCTCCACTCTACTGTCATTTCGATTGCCTTCTCTATATTCCAGCTGGGCTTCCACCCCAGGATCTGTTTTAGTCTGGAGCAGTCCAGTTTCAGATAATTTGCCTCATGAGGCCCCCTGCTGCATTGACTGACCCAGTTCACTCCCTGCCCCCATGCTTTCGCAAACAGCTTCACCAGTTCCTCCGTTCTTATGCAGTCCGCCTCATCCGGCCCCACGTTATAATTGCCTGCATTGCTCGCATTTTCATACTGTCTGGCAAGGATCAGTAGATAAGCATACAAAGGTTCCAGAACATGCTGATAGGGCCGGATGGAGCCGGGATTCCTCACTACGATATCCTCCCCCTTCATCGCCGCCCTGACACAGTCCGGTATAATCCTGTCTCTGGCAAAATCGCCGCCTCCGATAACATTTCCGGCCCGGGCCGTTGAAACGGCTATTCCCTCGTCTTTTAAAAAGCAGTCCCTGTACGTCCCCGTCACCAGTTCGGAACACGATTTGGAATTAGAATAAGGGTCATATCCCGCCAATTCTTCGTTCTCACGATAACCCCACTCCCATTCTCTGTTCCTGTACACCTTGTCGGTGGTGACATTCAAAAAAGATTTTACACAAGGACTGCTTCTAACACATTCCAATATGTTGACCGTACCCATCACATTGGTCTCATAAGTATACATGGGATTAGCATAGCTTTCCCGCACCAGAGGCTGTGCCGCCATATGAATGACGATCTCCGGCTGTGCCTGATCCATAGCCCTTTTTAACCCCTGAAAATCCCTGATATCTCCTGTCAAAGAATGAATAGAGTTTTCTATGCCCGTCAGACAAAAAAGCGCCGGGGTCGTAGGAGGCTCCAAAGCATATCCTGTAACATCCGCCCCGGCCAGGACCAGCATTTCGCACAGCCATGTTCCCTTAAAACCCGTATGACCGGAAATAAAAACTCTTTTCCCCCTGTAAAAATCCATTAGCGAATCCATCATTATTCCCACACTTTCCAGGGGGCCATACCGGAAATCCACAATTCTTCCAGCCTGTCCTTCTCCCGTTTCGTATCCATGCACTGCCAAAAACCCTTATGACAAAAACTTTTCAACTCTCCAGCCGCAACCAGGCGCTGCATGGTTATCTGCTCCAATATGGTTGCATCATTATCCAGATAATCAAAAATTTCCGGGTTACAAACCATGAACCCGCCGTTAATCAGTTCTCCGTCTTCCTCTCCCTTTTCCCGGAAGGCTGTGACTGTGTCGGCGTTGCCGATTTGCAGTACCCCTTTCATCTGAGCAATGCCCACCGCCGTAAGAGTTACACATTTTCCATGTGATCTGTGAAACTTTGTCAGTTCGGAAATATTTACATCGGAGACAGCGTCTCCATAAGTCAGGTAAAAGGGGGTATTCCCCACATATTTTTGAATCCGTTTTACACGACCCCCTGTCATGGTATTCAACCCGGTATCCACTATGGTGACTTTCCATTTCTCCGCGTGTTTATCATGTACAATCAGTTCATTCCCTTTGGTAAAATCAAATGTTATATCTGATGTGTGTAAAAAATAATCTGAAAACCACTCCTTAATAACATGCTGTTTATAGCCTGCACATATAATGAACTCATCTACCCCATGAGCGGAGTACCCTTTCATAATATGCCATAAAATGGGCATCTCTCCAATCTCCAACATGGGCTTGGGTTTGAACTGTGATTCCTCTGAAATTCGCGTACCAAATCCACCCGCCAAAATAACCGCTTTCATCCTGTGCCTCCCATTCGTTACATATGGTTGATCCATTCCACCATCTTCTCAATGCCTTCCCTTGTATGCACCTGGGGCTCCCATCCTATGAATCTGTTAATTTTGGACGTATCCGCTATAAATACCTTCTGGTCGCTCTTTCTGGGAGGCAGATTGATGTAAGTCATCTTAATCCCCAGCAGTTCCTCCAGAATCTTGAATAACTCCAGCAAGGATAGAGATTGCTCAACGGTACCCCCTATATTGAATGCATTCCCTGCCACCTTTTGAATATTCGCAAACGCGCTGTAATATAGCCGAATCATGTCTTCCGCATGAAGAATATCTCTCACCTGCTTGCCATTGCCTGATATCTCAAAGGGCTTACTGCCAGGGTCTCTGCGCTTTTCTACCGCTTTCTGTACGAACCAGCCAATCCATCCCTGATCATAAGAGGCAAACTGCCTGCTTCCATACATGGAAGAATGCCTGAATACTACTGTCTTTAGGCCAAAGACACGGGCATAGTCCAGTAAGTACTGATCCGCTGCTCCTTTGGAACATCCATAGGGTGTCCTGAAATCCAACGGAAGACTTTCGGGAAAACCTTGGGGAAATTCTTCACATACATATCTGTTTCCTTTTTCCACATACGTGAATTGCTCCAAATCCCCATAGACTTTGTTTGTGGACGAAAAAAGCATCCCCGTCTCCGGGCTGTACTTACGAATCGTTTCCAGCACGTTCAGGGTTCCCATCACATTTGTCTCAAAATCCCCATATGGATTCTCAATTGAAGTGGTCATGGCCACCTGCCCCGCAACATGGAATACCGCATCAAATCTATCGCTTTTCAGAACATTTTCCACATCGTTCCTGCAGCGGACATCACCGTGAACAAATCTGAAATTCCCCAGCGATTTAAGCCATTCCAGATTGCGGCCGGAACCAAGTCTGGATAAATTGTCATATACCGTAATATCATAATCATTTTGGAGCCCATATGCTGCCAGATTACTGCCCAAAAAGCCGCAGCCTCCTGTAATCAATAATTTCATTGTGTTATAACTCTCCTTCAACTGTATTTCCGATTATATCCCTCATCCCCCGTTTCCAATCCCAGTGAGCCCGGATTCCCCACTTTTCCATAATCTCCCTGTCGGCCACCGTATTCGGTTCGTTGGGCCGCATGGGGATGCTCCCAAATAGCAACGGCGACTTGGAATGAGTAAGCATAGCCAGATACTCCACCACTTCTCTGACGGAAGGGGCCTCTCCGGAACCTACGGGTATGTTCGCGTATATTTCCTGAGATTCGCAATAAACTAAAGTCTCCAACATATCAACTGCATCCTCTATATGAAGAAAATCCCTTTTCTGCGTGCCCGCCGTCAAATGAACTGGTTCATTCCTTCTGAGTCGGTCTACAACTGTCTGTACAAATCTGTCCTCCGGCATATTTTTCCCATAGAACTGTTCCATTACCACGTTGAAGAACTGTATTCCATATTGCTCCGCATACCAGCTTCCAAGGTCGGAAAAGAGCTTTTTGGAGTATGCGTACATATTGAACCGGTTCGGAAGCGAAGTGCCAATGGTAATTACTCTTCCGACACCCAGTTCCGCAGTTCTTTGCAATAGTTTAGCCGGAACACCAAAGTTAGCCTCCAGAATCTCTTCATTGCCTGTTCCCCTCCCATAGCAGCAGACCATGTTAATATACATTTCCGGGAGAAACTCTCCAAGTGTTTTAAGACATGTCTGCAGATCCACATAGCTTACCCGTTGGGAGGAAGTATATAAAAGGGGGCTTCTTGTCATACATATGATCTGGTTGTTTCCCGCTTCCAGCTTCTTTATTACCCTTGAGCCTAAATACCCCGTTCCTCCGGACACTAATACTCTCATATATTCACTCCCAAATTATATAAATCCGCCTCGTTTACAGAGTAAAAGTACTGCTTTGCCAAATTATACTCTTCCTCCAGATTCTCACTGATAGAAAAAGAGCCCTGATGGTATCTGAACTGTGCCAGTTGCTCATCAATATAATAGAAATATTCATATTTTTTTAAAGTATGCAAATAGATCAGCAAGTCAATTCCTGCCCCGGTCCTGTTGCATACTACCCCCTGGTTATTGGGTATCTCCGTCAGTATATTCACATCCTCCCGCCGAAACAACGCACATCCGGGCGATACCGGGACATCAATAAGCCCTGCATAAGTCCCCCAGTAAAACAACTCCTTTGCATATTTTCCGGTTGGCACATAAAGTCTGTGAAGTTCTCTGCAGATTTCAGGGACCTCCTCCGAAAACAAACGACATGCCGAATAAACCATTCCGATGGCACTGTCCCCCTCCAGTGCGATGACACATTTCTCCACAAACTTTTCTGATATTAAGTCGTCCGAAAAAAGAAACTTAACATACTTCCCTCTTGCATGCTGCATGCATACTTTCCAGTTCCCCACAGGGCCTATATTTTTATCATTACAGAATATTCTTACCTTTTCGTTTTTTCCAAACACCCGCACCAATTCCTCATATGTGCCGTCAGTGCTGTGATTGTCAGCAACAATAATTTCGATATTTGGGTATGTTTGCTTCAATGCCGATGAAACTGCCTTTTTTACCAGTTCAACTCTGTTATATACAGGTATTAAAATACTGACCAGCGGCTTTTCATTAGGTATTACCTTCTGTTCTTCTTCCATCGCTTTGAATTGTAGTGCATAACGCGGTGCTAATGACTTATCAAATAATTCCATATCAATCCAAAAACATTTATCAGTTCTAATATTGTTTTGTACAAGACATTTTTCTACTGAATGAAGTTTATCACAATCATTTCCATCAAATCCCACCAGAAACACAGCCTCCAAAGTCCTGCACTCTTCCAGAGAATAAACAGGAGGCGTTGCATGCCTATCCTGTTTTTGGGGGTTGTTGTCACAGAAGCATATGTTGCAGCCTTTGACATAAGTCTTAAGGTACCATGCTATTTTATGTCCGGCAATTCCCGCTCCAAAAATAATATATCTGCCATTTTCTTTCACTGCTTTTGATAAATCTATAAGTTCCATCATACCTTCTCCCGATCATCAGCCTCATATATGCAATTCCGTTTCATATATTTTCTTAAGCTGTCCCAATCCTGCATATTTAAGTTCCCTGTTTTCCATTCTTTCTAATTGCGTCTTAATTTCCCCTTCGTATTTCTGAATCGCAATTATCACATATGCTTTCAGTTCCTTCAGTTCATCCGGTCTCATCACCCTTTTACCGTTGAGGTGAGTATCCCATTTCGCGGTGTCATTGTCCACAAATCCATCTACCAGCACGCCTGCCTCCATACAGGCATTACAACATCTATCTCCCCAATCGCCCGCTCCAAAAATATACACCCTGTCTATATCTTCGCGGAAGTACTTCCTCATCAGTTCAACTAATTTCCCACCCTCATTTGTGATCTTATTAATAAAACAAGCCCACCGATACTGTTCCTCTATCCTGGCTGATATATCATATGGTTCCGAACATGCATGCATATGCTTCCTGCAAATATCTCTGGTCTCTTCTATGGATATATTTTCTCTCTTAAAACTAAGGCCATCGTTGCGAAAAAAGGCAATCACTTCGTCTACAAATCCAAATTCCACATTCCTGCCAAAAAGCCTCAATATTAAATCGTAATCCGCAGCAAGTTTGTATTTTGTATCAAACATACCATAATTCCGATATACACTGCTCTTTACAAATATAGTCGGGTGCGGCGTCGGATCCATGGTATACCACAATTCCTCCAACGATCTTTTCCCGCAGACATACCGGGTCCCATTTCGCTGAAGCATTACACATTTGCCATAAACCACCCCCACCTCATGCTGTTCAAAATATTTTACAACATGCTCCACTGCATCCACGGCGTAATAGTCATCACTATTAATAATCCCGATAATGTCTCCCGTCGCATATGATATTCCCTTGTTCATTGCATCATATAGACCATTGTCCTTTTCACTGACAAAGCACGCAATGGATTCCCCATATTTTTCTACTATTTCCTGCGTGCCATCGGTTGAATCTCCATCAATAATGATGTACTCAATATTCTTGTACGTCTGTCCCAGCACACTTTTGATCGTCTGCTCTATGGTCCCCGCGCCATTAAATACCACTGTTATAACGCTCACCTTAAGACTTTCTACCATGGTATTTCCTCCTGCACAAAACTTTCTGACAGCCATCTTATCTTTTCTTCCGGTACATGCAATTCCAACAAACATCCATGCATGGAATTAACGATACTTTCTGTTACACTTGCAAGCAGCACATAGTCAAACGCATTCCCCAGCTTTTGGATGTCTTTCGGAGGATATACTTGTAGTCCCTGCCTCTGAAAATTCTCATAAGACTTGTCTATCCAAAGAACGTTTTCAGCTAAATGATTTCTGCCAATATATCTGACGATCGTCTGACCCAATGCGCTGGCTCCATATATCACTATGCGGCTGTGCAGAGATAATCCTCCATAGGGCAGAAGTATGGTTTTATCGTCTGCTTTTTCGTCAAACACCCATATCTGGCGCTCAAGAAGCAGGTATTTTTCCCACTGCCTCAGTGGAAACCTCAGCTTTTCCCATACGCCCCTTTTAGCAATTCCCTCTTCCAAACATCGGAACGCAAGCCTTAATCTCCTTAAATCATCATTCCCTTCCGACTTGGTTATACTCCCCTGACGCTGCACATAATGGTATCCGCAATATTCCGTGACCAATACCTTTTTCGCTTCGAGAATGCCAAGATAGACCATTACCGTGTCTTCATCACAGTTTATTTCCTCATCTACCTCTGGCTGTATTTTATCAAGTATGCTTCTCCTGATCAGTTTTGTGCATAGTGAAGTGTGCAGGCCAAACTCAAAAAACTTTCCAGAATAAATCAATTTTGGCAGAATAGACTCCCTGGTGTACAATCCGGCCAAAATATTATTGCACACAGTATATGACTGTTTGCCAATATCTCGAAAATGGTTTCCTGCCACAATATCTGCCTGCGAATCCTCCTGCGCCAAAACCATCTTTTCAAAATAATCTTTCTCTATCCAGTCGTCCGGATCCACCCAGCCCACAAAATCACCGATTGCTCGCCGAAGGCCCGCCTTCCTTGCGCTGGTAACTCCTCCATTCTTTTTATGAATCACAGTAATCCTGTCATCGGAAGCAGCAAAATAATCACATATTTCACCTGATGCATCTGTCGAACCGTCATTTACAAGAATCAGTTCAAACTGCCTGTATGTCTGGTCCAATATGCTGGATAAACATTTTTGCAAATATGCTTCTACATTGTATATGGGTACGATGATACTGATCTTAGCCATTATTATCCACCTGTTCCCTGATCTTTGTAAAGTAGTTTAACACTCCTTTTTTATTCAACTACAAAAAGCCATATATTTTATCGGTTATATATGGCTTATAGTTTATACAATTTTCAATTTATATTTTTCAGTTCCACATGCAATTATTTCTTATGGCCTCGATCACATTGTTGTAGTCACTTATTGTGTCGATCTCTCTTGTTCTGGCGCTTAAATAGGGGACCGGCAAATATGGTTCCACCATCTGAAACACATGTCCTTTACCTGGCCTGAGCCTTGATTTCCGCATCTGTGCAATTCCATTCCACTCATGCGTTCCCTCCTGTTTTGTAAATCCGATGGCATATTCTGTTTCTTCCTTTATCATCGTTTGTACAAACCAGGGGTCTTCCGTGGTAACCTTCCCGCCGCTTACAAATTCTCCCGGATAACTCAGTATTATCTTCATATCCTCCGGATGAACAATAAGGTCACCATCCAGATTTAAAATATATTCATTGGCGTCAACAGCCGCTAATGTTACGCTTGCTCCAGTGCCAGTAGTCAAATAGTCATAGTTATAGACTATTTTAATGTCATCCCTAAAATTTTTCGCGCACGCAATTACCTTTTCTGCCTGATACCCTACTACAATTCGTATATCTTCTTCGTCTCGCAGATTTTCAAGATGTCTGGTCAGAAGGGACTTTCCGGCCACTTCAATCAATGCTTTGGGTATGCCCCACCCTAATCGCGTTCCCGCGCCTGCACATCCGATCACTATAGTTCTGGAGAGTTTCATACAGGAACCTACCTTTTAAGGATAAAGTAATGTTGATGTGTTTCTTTGCGGTTATTCAGATCCGCTTCTTCGAACAGCGCCCTTTCTTCCGCAATGTGAAAACCTTTCGCTAAAAAAGTCGTTTCAAAAGCCCCTATTAATTCTTCTTTGGAACGGTAAATTGCATTATAGTCATCTTTCAGTTCCTCGGAATAGTATCTTTTTAATGTCAGCCTCTGATCAGAAGCAATCGGTTCTCTGACACAAACGGTAGCATGCTCTTCGCACAAAGATTCAATGCTGTTCAATACTCCGTTTAACTCCACGTCATTTATATACACAATTATGCCAATCATTAATACCAGATTGAATTTATGCCCGTTCATTTCCCTTGCAACATGATCTAAGTCACAAGAAAAGAAATGAAAGTTTGGCCGCTTGTTCCTCTTATTCGCAATATCTACCAATTCACTGCAAAAATCTATCCCATAATATAGGTCAATATCCTCCTGCACTGCGTCTGCCCATCTGCCAATTCCACATGCCACATCCAGAATTCTGCTGCTCTTTCCAATGCCCAGCCATGGGTAGAGAATCTCAATCTCCTTTCTGTTTCTCTCTGTCACCAGTTCCTTGTGTTCATCTTGATACATAGTTACAGAATACGGATTTTCCGGATTATATTTGCAGGCCCTTTTTTTAAAAAATTCCTTTGTCTCTTCGTAGCAAATCTCTGCTTTTTCGCCTTTCAGCCTCACACCGACTTCCTCCCAAAACGCAGCTACTCCAATCTATAAATAATATCTGAGTTTGCGCACTTACGTTCATCTTCCGACGGCAGCCGCATATAATCCCCGAAACAGTTGGTTAAATAGTAGTCCCATTCCCCCGGGCATTGCGCTCTTTCATTTTCAAATTCAAAAATAGCCGACTTCGTAAATACTTTCTTAGAAAATGCTCTGTTCTTCCCGTTTAAAATATGTAGTATCTTACCACAATACGCATATCCCACGTAATTGCTTTCATTATAATCGTATTTCGTCATTTTTTTCAGCAGAATATCCTGTGCCGCACGGTATGTTCCTTCAGAAAGTTCTGTCATACCATAGGGAATGACTATATTCTCTTTCCAATAATCCCCCATATACTCTAACTCCAGAGAATATGCTTCCTGCTCCTGTTCATCATCCGGAAATCCAGCCAAAGCCCAAATATCCAATCCGATTCCCTCCATCAAATGAACCGGATAATTACTGCAACTTGTAACCACGGATCTGGACAGCAATCTGGAAATGGAACTTAATGATAATTCCTCCTGTCTCTCCGCATGTAAGCAGCGAAACTCATATCTGCTGTCACAGATTTCGGGCAGCAACTGACACAATTTTATATAGTCAGGCATGGGCATTGTCACATCAAGGTCATCGTCCCACGGAATAATTCCCCCATGTCTCACGGCGCCAAGCAAAGACCCGCCATCAAGAAAATAGCACAATTGTTGCTGTCTGCAGAATCTGTCAAAATATATAAAAATGTCAAGCAGTTCCTTCTGCGCCTCCTGCAGCCCTATTATCCTTGCATTCTTCGGAGTTTTTAGCCGACAGGGAAAATCTGCATAATTAAATTTGTTGATTTCATATATTTGTTCGGATAACGATGGGTTAATTTTTAAAATTTCCGCTCTCTTTCCATGTCCCTTGTCAAATACAATTACCGCTGCCTCAGAAGATATTTTTCGTAATAAGGCCACCGGATCATTAATCAAAATACCGCAATACTGCTTCCCTTGAACAGAACGATCACCGTCCACCAACGAAATAAGTACATTTTCCTTTTTCTTTAAGTATGCAATCACCACTTTTGCCTGGGCACTAAAACCATAAATGACTATATGCCTTTTAAATAGAGACTGCTTTTCATTAAGATTTTCCAAGGCTGCGTATATGTATTGTGAAACATTGTCTATTTGTAACATTGTAAATACCTTTCGGGCAGTTCTGTCAGAATTTGAAATCAGATGCAGGTATATGGGTGATCCGTTCTTCAACAGGCGGCAATGTCATATAGTTTGGGCCGAATAATGTTAGTAATAATTCTTTTTCTTTCTCAGGGACATTTATCTCTTTACCTTCAAAAACCATACGCTTTGTATTTAGATAGTACTCTCTTTTAAACCCCCGGTATCCCTTAACCCAGCAATCCGGAAAGGAAAGACATGTAACATAATCCGCTTTTCTTTCACTGTACCTTCCTGCAAGGAAATTCAACATGCCAAAAGCCTTATCCACAGGTATCCTGTTCAGCAGGCTAAACCATAGCCTCATGACAGCGCTCTTGCAGCTTACCTTGCCCACCTCAGACCACATGATTTTTCTGCACCAGATTCTAATCAAATTAAAAATTTTTCGCTCTACGAAGTTCTTCGGAATTCCGTCCATGGGAAATATCTCCACATACACTCCTCTGCGCATTTTCATGTGTTCCTGTCCATATCGCACAAAGGATGTCCCGTTTTTTAATACTTTCGCATATCCCCAACGGTACTCCGGATCTGTATCATGGGTCTGAAAAAAATATTTCGCATTATCCAATTCTTTCTCACAGGCCCGGCAAAACTTAATATACTCACTTCGCACCATTGCTATATCCACGTCATCATCCCATGGTATAAATCCTTTGTGTCTCACAGTTCCCAGAAGAGTGCCGCCTTCGACAGAATATGAAATTCCGTATTTCGTACATATTCGATCGACTTCCTCCAGCAGTTCAAGTTGAATAAGTTGCATTTTCCGCAATTCGTCCGAATTCATATACTTTATGGCATATTTTACTTTTTTTTGCATTTATTCTCCCCTTATTCTTAATAATACTTCATAATAGATAAAATTACAACCACTTTTTAGATGTAATATTTATCCGTTTTGAGTTTCAATTCCTGCAAAATCTTCAGAGTTAATGTCAGCAGAATTCTTATCGATAATGATACGCAAAATAAGGATATACTTCCTTGTAAATTTCCTTAAAATAGGATATGATAGATACATATATCAGACAAAGGAGCCTGTACCTATGCTGCAATTTCCCAAGAATTATTTTCAAGACGAAACCGTTGACGGCTTTCACATCGAAGCCATGATGAAATGTGCCTGGGCCGCACAGTTAGAAGTGTTGGAAGCGTTGCGCGAGTTATGCGAAGAGTACCAGATCACTTATTTTGCCGATTGGGGTACCTTGCTGGGGGCCGTCCGGCATCAGGGATTTATCCCCTGGGATGATGATGTTGACATCTGTATGTTGCGCCCGGATTATGAGCGCTTCCTTTCCATTGCCAACCGAGAACTGCCGGAAACTTTCCATGTACATAGCGAATATTCCAGCGATCTATACGAAATGCCCTTCGCCCGCATGGTAAATGCCACCACCATCAGCTATTCTGCCGAACGCTTACAGCGATTCCATGGTTGTCCCTATGTAGTGGGGCTTGACATCTTTCCCCTGGATGTACTTCCCGAAGACAAAGAAGCCGAAGAACTGCAGTGCAAACTGTTCACCACGCTGTTAGCCAATGTCAAGAAAGCGCGGAACCATCTTGACGAAGTAACAGCGCGGCTGCCTGAGTTGGAAAAAATGTGTGGACTGCATTTTGATCGGAGCAAAGACATCAAAAATCAGCTGCTACGAGCCGTCACTACAGTCAGTTGCCTTTACAACAACACGACCGCCCCCTTTATGACCCATTTGACTTACCATGTGGGGCGCCGACGCTATCTGCGCAGAGAATGGTACCGCAAAACTGTATGGTTACCCTTTGAGGGGATCAAAATCCCCGCTCCCGTAGACTACAGAGAGGCGTTGACAGCCCTGTTTGACGCCAACTATATGATTCCCAACTGCCAACCCGGACATGAATACCCGTTTTACCAGAAGCAGTACAACATGCTGGTCGAAGCACTGGTGGCTGGCAGAATGGCCGATTCCGTCACGCCCGACCTCTTCTAAATATCGTCGATCAGTCGGATAATATCCTTGAACGGCATTAGTCGTTCATCCACTTCCAATGCCCTGTGGTTCTTCAGGATGTCCACGGCCACCCCCTGCATGGCCGGGAATGCGCTTCTGGTCAGCTGGTTGGCATAGATGACAATATTAACACCCGCCTCTGCCAATTCCTCCTCGGTAATGCTGTTAAAGGAGGTGGGGACCACCACAATGGGAGTATCTCTGTCCTGCCGACGAAACCGGCGGCAGAATTCCAATATTTCCGAGGGTTCTTTTTTGCGGGAATGGATCATGATCCCGTCCGCTCCTGCCTCTACATAAGCAAAAGCCCTGGCCAGCGCGTCTTCCATGCCCCTCTCCAGGATCAGGCTCTCGATCCTGGCTATAATCATGAAATCATCTGTCCGCAACACGCTTTTCCCCGCACGGATCTTGGCGGAAAAGTTCTCTATGGTATCCTGTGTCTGTTCTACCTCCGTGCCAAATAAGGAATTCTTCTTAAGTCCTGTCTTGTCCTCTATGATAACCGCAGACACTCCCATACGTTCCAGAGTCCGCACATTATACACAAAGTGCTCTATTAAGCCGCCCGTGTCCCCGTCCAGAATTATGGGCTTTGTAGTCACATCCAGCACATCGTCTATAGTGCGGATGCGGGACGACATGTCCACCAGTTCAATGTCCGGCTTTCCCTTTGCCGTAGAGTCACACAGGCTGGATATCCACATGGCATCAAACTGATCCAGCCCATCTTCCGTAGTCACCACCGTCTTTTCTGCGATCAGGCCGGTTAGGCCGGAATGCACCTCCAAAGCCTTCACAATGGGCCGCATCCCTAATACCTGCCTAAGCCGCTTACGCCGGAACTCCGGCATGGCCAGTTTCTCCAGCATATTGGCATCAATCTTCTTAACGGTCTCATTATAAGTGTAAGGAACCTCAACTAATTTCCCGCCATATTTCGCCAGGTTCTGAAGAACATTCTCCCGAATAATGTTCTCTTTGGAATGTTTCCAGTTGTCGCCATGAACTACATAGTCAGGCTGCAATTCCTTCAGTACCATGTCATACATAATATCCTCCTGGACCAGAATCTCCTTTACCAGTCCTGTTTCCAGCAAGATTTCTTTTCTTCTCTCCTGAGAGACTGTGGGGAAACGGTTAAAGCGCACCATGGCCCGGTCAGACATAACCCCCGCATATACCTCTCCGTACCGGGCGGCTGTCTTTAATATATTCAAATGCCCCTCATGGATTACATCCGTGCAAAAACATGCGTATACCTTCTTCATGCGTATCTGTCCCTTCCTTACTAAGATTAGATTACAGCGCCAACACCTTTTCCGGCATGTCAGCTGCTGTATTTCCTAATGATTTCCCTGATAATAAAGTCAGCCGTATCCTCTATCTCCACAAAGGGGACCTTTTTGGGAAGCATAACTCCAAAAGCGCACTGCGCCTTTTGAAGCAGTTCGTCGGTATAAATCAGGCTACCTTCCCACACATCCTCGATGCCGTCCAGATAGATGGACTCCCGGTTCTTACGGCGCATCTCTTCCATGCTGAAGCAGGTATCGTCTATATAAGTTCCAACAACTTCCCTGCTGCCATCAATCATCACAGGATATCCGCCGATCTCGCCAAACACCCCGGGGCAGTGCAGCTTTGACCGTTTCCCCTGGCGGACGGCGCCCAGCACAGCCTGAATGATCTCATAGTTGCTGGAGGCGTTCATCATATTGCGCTTGGCATCCACAGGCATGGCGATCTTACAGGCCGCAAATATCCGTGCCATGTCCGGCATCAGCTTCTCCCCCTGATAACGGATATCAATGAGCTGTTCCACGCCCTCCGTCTGCCCCTCTTTGCTGATCACCACATCATGGAAATGACTCACCGCATAAGTCACATCCATATTCCAGTAATCCTTAATGCCCATTTCCTCTGCCACGGCAAACTTGATTCTGGGGATCAGATGATTGATATTGCCGCTCCCAAAATCGGGATATGCCTTCCCGGCAGACTTCAGCCAGGGAATCACGGCATCCGAATAGGATGTGTTGATAACAATGGCTTCGCTGCCCGCCTCCACGTATGCTTCCATAATGTTTTTGATATACTTCACAGCCAGCGGAGCCCAGATCCCGTAAGCGCGGACAGTCCTCCATGAGATGCTGCCATATTTCAGTCCCGGATAGGCCCGGCTGGAATTGACAATGAGATCCGGCTTCCATGCCCGAATACAGTCTCGGATACTGGAAATATCATTCAGGTCCACCCCTGCCATTACTTCCACTTCGGACCGATTCTGCCCCCGAATCAGGGAGGCCACCCTGACAATGTTCACATCCGAGACCATCTTTTCCCGATTCCGGCCCGCCACACAGATTTCCAGGCCCTCATCCCCGGAGGACATAAGATAGTCCAGCAGATAATTTCCCACACTCCCCAGCCCCAGAATCATGACTCTGGCTTTCCTTTCCCCCAATTCTTTTTGAAGGCCGTTTAATTTCTCATTCAATGTTTTCATAATCGCCTATCTCCGTTATCCCTGCGTTATAATCCTGCACCGTGTTGCAGTTCACCCATTTTTCAAAGGAAATAATCTCATAATGCCTGCTGCGGCTGAAATATTCCTGGATCAAATTCAGATTGGTTCCTGTCTGTCCCTGCTCGCCCAAAGCATCCATTGACTTCCGCATAAGACCCGGATCCGCAAATTTCCAGATTTGCCCTGAATTATAAATGCTCAGGAAAGGCTCTCTAATCTCCAGACAGTTATGGCTGGTATCATATATATAATGTATCCCATTCTCCCGGTCAAAATAGAGCGCCACCGCTTTGTGTGCCTGTATGGGCTCCCGGTTCACCGTCACCACATCCCCGGGAAACTGGCATATCTGTATAAAACTTCCCCGGTCCACCAGCAGATCCCCCTCCGCGAAAACAATCTCCGTATAGTCCCACCTGGATGCCTCACGCAGCCCCAGATACAGACTGTAACCGGAACCCGTCTCCTGATATCGGTCATTTCTCACCAGACTCACCCGGTCCCTGATATCCTTTAAATCCCGCTCCACTGCCCCGGCTAATTCCTCATACCGATAACCGCCCACAAGAATATAGCGGTCGAAATCCCACATATGAGTAAGACGGTACAGCAGAGTCCGGGTACTTTCTCCCTCATGGTACAGACATTTCAGACAGGGGTACCCCACAGACTGGCTGAAACGGCTGGAAAGTCCCGCCACCGTCACAAGCAATATTCTCATACCCGCTCCATCTCCTCCACGCACATCCCAATGCCCTGCTCCAATGTGATCTGCGGCCGCCAGCCGGTCCTGTTCCTGATCTTGTCCGTGTTTAGCAGCCGTCTCTCAGGATCGGACTCCCGATACCCGTTAAAAATGATCTCCGGTTCCCCCATTCCCAACTTCCGCGCACACAGACGCACCAGGTCGATGATGGAAATCTCCTCGTCCGTGGCCACATTGTATACACTGCCGTCCAGAGCCTGGGGCGTATTGGCCAACTCTATGACCGCTTCGCAGCTGTCCTCATTATGCAGGAAGGTCCTGTAGTTCTTTCGGGAATTCTCCAACAGTTCCACCTTCCCCCCGTTCTTCAGCTGGTTCAGAATATGGGGAATGATATGCTTGGGATACAGTTCATTCTTACTGTACACATTGGCAAAGCGAATGGAGCATCCCTTGATTTTCCCCTCCATCACCGCATCCTTCATAAAGAATTCCGTGAGCAGTTTTCCTGTGGCATAGCTGGTCCTCTGGGAATGCTCCGCATTGGCCATGGTGATGAAATCCGACTCCCTCACCCCCTGTTCCCCCCAGGATTCCATGGAATAAACCTCAGAAGTGGAACAGTTGATATAGACATCCGCCGATACAGCGACGGCCTGTTCCAGAAAAGCCTTCATCCCCAACACATTGGTTTCAAAGGTACGCTCCACATGATAAAAATGCTCTGTATGAACCACTGCCGCACAGTTGATATAGATACACAAATCAAACCCGGGCTTTTCCCGCAATACCTCTTCCTGCAGTTCCTGCATCTGCAGCCTGTCATTCAAGTCATACGCATAAAAAGTAAATGCTTCCCTGTCCAGAATATCCTCCACCGTATGTATCGAAGAAGCAAAAAAATTGTCAAACCCGATCACCCTGTTGGCAGTGCCGTCCGCCGTCAGCTTCCTTGCCAGTTCATTCCCAGTCATACCTGTCACACCACTTATTACATATAAGTTTTTCATACGCCATACTCCAATCTCTCACTGTAAAAAGAATCCACTTGTCCGTCAAAAGCCTGCTGTTCTTTTGCAATATCATAAACCGCTTTCAAAAAGACGACTTCTTCCCTTTCCGTGTCCAGAACCGCCGCCTGCGCCATAGGATTTAAATTTCTCGGCTGGCCCACCGATCCCGGATTAACAAAAATCGTCTTCTTCTGATTCCTCCGCCGGGAGTCTTCCGCCGGAAAGAATCTCTCAAAATAATGAGGCCGATGGGAATGGCCCGAAAACACATAGTCATAAGAACTGTATATGTCTAATTTCTGTTCCGGAAAAATGCTCTTCCATAAGCAGTCCTCCAGGCTGCCATGAACTGCCAGACAATATTTTCCGTCACATCGGAATTCCTTCCTGCCGTTTTCTTCCATGCCCCCTATATATTGCCAGGCATTTTCGTCCAGCCTCTCCCGTGTATGCCTGGCGCTCTCCCGCCCCCGTTGGGAGGAAAACCTGACATAGTCCTCCTGTAGGATCGCCTGCTCATGATTTCCCTGAAGGTTGCAGAGTATGGGACATTGCAGCTTTTGCAGGCGCTCTATTACTTCGTTGGAATGCATCCCATAGTCTATCAGATCCCCTAGCAGAACACAGCCCTGGACATTATGCCTGTCGGCTTCCGCCAATATTTGCTCCAGCGCCTCCAGGTTGCCATGGATATCCGCCATAATTAATATTTTCATAAATAGATAACTCCTGAATTGTTTTTCCCATTATAACATAAATCCAATTAAATGATAACTGTAATTTCTGCAAAATCCCTGATTTCCATACTTATCCTGTCTAATTCAGTTAAAACGCTTTCCTTTGGGCGGTAATAATGTTATAATCCATATGTACATTTAAAAGCTATACAGCGTGAAGGAGAAAACATATGCTTCAATTTGATAAGGATTTCTTTTTAGGAGAAACCTACCAGGGCTTTTATGTGGAGCCGATGATGAAATGTGTCTGGGCAGCCCAGTTAGAAGTTCTGGAGGTGATACGCGGCATTTGTGAAAAACATAAAATCAAATATTTTGCCGCATACGGGACCCTGCTCGGAGCGGTACGCCACAAAGGCTTCATTCCCTGGGATGACGATGTGGATATCATGATGCTGCGGGAGGACTATGAACGCTTTATGAAACTGGCCCCTGCGGAATTTTCCGGAGACTACCACTTACAGAGCCCCCATAATCTGGAGGATTACTCCACCACCTTTATGCGTGTAACCAACACCTGGACCATCTCCTATGCCCCTCAGCAGCTGCTGGAATTCCATGGATGTCCGTATATCGTGGGAGTGGATATCTTTCCCCTCGACACCCTGCCCCTTAACCATGCACAGGAAATGGACCAGGCACAGCTTGTACAGATTCTTATGGGCACATCCGTAAATTGTGAAACCGACCCAGAAGGAGTATTGGAGGTACTGCCTGACTTGGAATCTCTCTGTCATACAAAGTTTGACCGCTCAAAAAAACTCCGGGGACAGTTACTCAAGCAGGCTGATATTATCAGCAAAAAGTACAGCAATACCAACGGCCCTCTTGTAACACATGTTCCCGGCAACTCCAATGGCGACTACCACTTTCAGAAAAAATGGTTTGATGAATGCATCTATCTACCCTTTGAAAACATCACTTTGCCTGCTCCAAAAGCATATGACGCAGTACTTAAAAATGTATATGGTGAAAATTACATGACCCCGATTTGCAGTGTTTCCCATGATTATCCATTTTATAAAAAGCAAATTGAGGCATTGGAAAAGTCGTTGGTAGAACGTGTAATGCGGGGAGAAAAATTACTATAGCTTGGGCTCCAAATTGCTTTTCAAAATGATATTAAAAAACAAAACCAAAAAGAGGGTTGACCAAGTCAACCCTCTTCGTAGTTGTACAATTAACTCTGTGATTACTGCAGTAAGGACAGTACACCCTGGTTAGCCTGATTGGACTGAGCCAACATAGCCTGACCTGCCTGAGCCAGAATGTTGTTGTTGGAGTACTTAACCATCTCAGTAGCCATGTCGGTATCACGGATACGGCTCTCAGCAGCGGTGGTGTTCTCCACTACGTTGTCCAGGTTGTTAACGGTATGCTCAAGTCTGTTCTGAATAGCACCCAGATTAGCACGCTGCTCGTTCAGAGTCTTGATAGCGCTCTTAATCGTGGTGATAGCAGTCTTCGCAGATGCCTGAGAAGCTACGCTAACGCTGGCAACGCCTAAGCCACTTGCACTCAGGGAAGCAATCGTAACGGAAATCTGGTTGGCAGAAGCAGCCTCTGCACCAACCTGAAGTGCAATGCTGGAAAAAGTACCATCCAACAGCATCTTCTCATTGAAGGTGGTGGTTGCAGATACACGGTTGATTTCCTCACACAGATTGGTTACTTCCTTCTGGATGTAGGACTGGTCCTCGGACTGGTTAGTACCGTTGGCAGCCTTAACAGCCAGCTCGTTCATTCTCTGCAGCATGTCATGAACTTCGTTCAGAGCACCTTCAGCAGTCTGTACGCAGGAGATACCATCCTGTGCATTCAGGGAAGCCTGGGTCAGACCTCTTACCTGACGTCTCATCTTCTCGCTGATAGCCAAGCCAGCAGCGTCATCAGCTGCACGATTGATCTTGTAGCCGGAAGACAGTTTCTCAGTGGACTTGGACTGAGTAGCTGCGGTCAAGCCGAGCATTCTGTTAGAGTTTACTGCGCGTAAGTTGTGTTGTACTACCATGATATATTCCTCCTTGAATTTTGAAGCCGCTTCCTTGCGGCCGGATTTTTGCTTGCCGTTCCTTCGATTCGCACGTATCGCTCTCCCGGCAAATGTTACTGCAGCCCTTCCTTGATTGTGCGGATCAGATCCGGGTTGCATTGAGCGTAAGCATTGAACGGTTGTTCATTTGCTTTACTTGTTATGTATATCGGTGGGCTTTTGGAAAACTTTAGGGCTTTGGAAAACTTTTTTCGTTTTTTTTTTAAATCGGTTTTCCGAAAATCAGTCCTCCAGCCTTCTTGTCCTGCCGACATATTATATATCGGTGGCTTCGGAAAATACTTTAGTGGGAATTAACTCTTTTAATCGAACAATTTCTCTGCTCTGTCGTTCAATGGTCTGGTTCAGGCGGTCGATGGCATGCTTCTGGCGGCGGATGAGTTGCTTCTGCTTGCCTATGGTCTGCTCCTTTTCCGGAGCCTCCTCACAGGTCTTGATCATGCCCAGATACTTGGCCAACTTCTGACGGCTGGGCTGGGACAGATCCAGTATGGAATTCAGCACGCTGCCCACCGTATGTCCTTCTCCCAGTCTCACATTCAGACTGTCTATGGGCATGGCGCTCTCCGTAAGCCCCAGGAGGTAATCTGCGGATACGTGAAAATACTCTGCGAATCTGCACAATGTACTCAGGTCGGGAAAATGTACCCCGTTCTCATAATTGGATATGGTGCCGATGGACACCCCCAGATACTCTGCCAACTGCTTCTGATAGATTCCCCGCTCTGTTCTCAGTTGAAATAGTCTTTCTCCAAAATTCATATTGTGATTCTCCCCTAATTGAATCCCTTTTTAATACTATAATACATATTATAGATAGTATCAACCGAATTATGGAAAATTTTGTAATTTTTTTACCTGATCTGTCAAGGGGGGGCATCAATAATTAAAACATCGGCCTACAGCCTTTCTATCTGCTTTTCTAACTGCTCTTCCAGCAATTCCTTCAGATGTTTAATCTCCTCCGCCTGCTGGATAATGATCTGGCCCTGGCTCTCGATCTGCTGCCTCTGCTGGCTGATACTTCGGTCTTTCCCGGGCATTTCCTCATAAGCCTTTACCATATCCAGATACTTGATGGCCTGTCTGCGGGCCGGCTGGGACATATCCTGCATGGTGTTCAGGGCTTTTCCGATGGTGTAACCATCTGCCATCTGCACGTTCAGCTTCTCCATGGAAGACGCGCATTCTGTGAGTTCCAGAAGGTAGTCCGTAGTTACATGGAAATATCCGGCCAGCTTGCACAGAGTCGGCAGATCAGGACAGTGCACTCCGTTCTCATAATTGGAGATCGTGCCCACCGACACCTCCAGATACTCCGCAACCGCTTTCTGGTAGATTCCTCTCTCGGTCCTTAGTTGAAACAGTTTTTCTCCGAAGCTCATACCGTTACTCTCCTAAAGCATTTCTTTTGTCAATGAATTCTTCTAATATTATAATTTATGTTGTAGATATTATCAACTGGTTTTTGGCAGGTTTTGTAAATTTTTCGGGAACATAAAAAAATCTCCCCGAAAACCTTTCGTTTTCGAGGAAAATAATATCAACTCTTTCATACCAATTCGGTATATTATGGGGAATCCTGGTCAGGATTACATTCTTATATATTGCAAATCTGCGAAATTCTACTTCATTATCATGCAATTTCAGCAAACCAGTTTCATGCGGTCATAGTATCATCCTATTTCTCCAATCGCCCTATTCTCCCAATATTTCGTCTAAATTCACTCTCTGCATGTCATACAGACTCTGCAATTACCGATACTGAGTTGATTTTGGTCTGTCAGCCTTATTCAAAACACCGCTTCCGCCAAAAACGGAGCGGTGTTTTCATATGATGTGTGAACAATCAGCAGCTTCCATTCCTTGTACCGCAATGGGTTCCGGCCCTGGCTTCGTGGTCCTCAAAAAAACACTGTTTACTTTACTTATTCCGCAGGGGGCGCAGTTCCTTCAAACTCTCCTGGGCACCGCATTCCAAAATATAAGGAGCAATCTCTTTGTAAGCATTTTCCGGAGAACCTGCTTCTGAAGGGATATATGTCCACTGTGTCAGAAAGCTGTGAGCATAGTTGCAGTGAATATTCCCGGTATAAATCTGCACCAGAGGATCTGTGATCCAATTTCCGTCAGCAGATGCACAGTCACTCCGATAGGTAAAGTACCGTTGTCCATCCTTAACATATATGATATTCACTGCCAGTTGATCTTCCGCGATATCCAGCTGTTCTTTCTCTCCGGCCATTTCATTGTAATCGTTCTCGGCCTCCACCTTTTCAAAGTAGAAATATTCCCTCCAGGCGGCCAATATTTCCTGCTCCATGTCACGGTACTGCTCCGGTACAAGCAGATTCAGTGTCAAGTCATCCTGCACAATCTGTTCTGCCAGATCCGAACCATTCGCTGTTTCAATGGGATTCCATTTGAAATATTCCCGGCTTACCTGCACAGACATCCCGGCAGGAGCAATCTCGATTGGAACCTCCGGGTTATTCATAGTATACAGGGGAGTCCCCTCATCATCAACGCTCTGATAATTGTATGCGTCCATGACAAACGCTCCTGCTTTTTCTTCCAATACGGACAGTAGTTTCTGGCTGCGCTGTGCGATTTCCAAATATTTTGCATCACTTTCATCTTCTCCGCTGTTATAGACCACTGTGCGGTAAAGGGATTCCTCCCACCGGGGTTCCTCCGCCTCCTTCCCAGTGCAGCCTGCAAGGGCCAGAAGCGCCGCTGATAAAGCCGTCCATTCTAATATCTTCTTCATCTTACATTTGCTCCTTGTTTGTCGAACTGTTCGATTTCCAAAGAAATCTGCTTTTCTTTATTATTGTCGCAGCCGTTCTATGACGCTGACTTTAGCAATTTGCCGGTACAAAAGCGCCGGTATCGCCACGGTCAGGAGTATAAGGAAGGGATAAATCACCAGCATGGGCCATATAACAAAGCGATAGGTGAAGAACCAAATCCCGCTGGAAATTCCCTGCACTACTACCACAGAAAACAGCACCCCAAGGACAACCGATATGATAATCGTTCCCATGGCATAATACAGTCCTTCAAAAGAGAGCATACGCTTTAACTGCCTGCCGGTCATGCCGATGCTTTGCAGCATGGCAAACTCTTTTTTGCGGGTGATAACACTTGTTAAAACGGAGTTGACAAAGTTTGCGATACCGATAATTCCGATGATGCTGCTCAACACTCCGCCGATGGTGATGATCAGGGAAGTCAGATCGTCAAAGGAACTGATATAGGTTGCTTTGGATTCAAAATCCATACCCGGTTCCACACTGTCGATATAGTTATTCAAAAACTCTGCCATTTCAGCTTCTGTTCTCTCTTTCACATCAAAGGTGAAATTGACCAGATGGGGACTATCGCACAGCGGCAGGAAGATTTCTGTCGGGAGATAGAACCGGCTTTCGCCCGTGTTGCGGGTAGTGGCTGTGTTCTCATTGGCCCGGACTTTTGCCATGATGATAAAATCATAGCTGTCCGTAATGGTGGTTGAAAGTCCCTCTGCTTCCAGATGGTTGATCTGCACCATGTCTCCCACGCTGATATTTGGGTTATCTATGACGGTTCCATCATCATTACACTCCACACTCAGCAGGATATACTTTCCTGATTTCAGCTTTTCCAGGTCAATTGTCCCCTCTATGACCTCCATATTATTCAGCAGAAAATCGTCCGCACCATATAGTCTTACATAGGAATTGCCGTTCTGGTCTTTGTTATAGCTGAAAAAGGCGTCATGTCCTGTGGAAAACGGTTCTTCCAGCAGCCAGGAGGAATAAAGCCTGCCGCCATCCTCAAAGCAGCTATTTTGTTTGACGGCCTCAATAAAACTCTCGGACAAGTCGTTTTCGCCTTCTTCAACTTGGTACTGAAAGTAGTCCACGTTCGAAATTACAAAGTCTGTATCCAAAAATTTTGCGATATATTTGTCAATATCAAACCCGTTGGACAGAGTGAACACTGTATTGAACAGCACCAGGCTCAGTGTCATGGAAACAATAACCAGTACCGTGCGTTTGCGGTTTCGTCCCAGGTTAGCCAAGGCCATAAAGTGGAGTTTTGCGCCGTGGGTCGATTTTTTGTCTTTAGCCCTGTGCTTTCCAAACGCCGCCGCATCATTCTCCGTATAGCGAATGGCCTCAATTGCCGAAACTGTTCCGGCAATCTTCGCGGGCTTGCGTACACTGACAAAAACTGTAAAAAAGGCGAACGCGGTGGAGCCGATAAAAATCAGCGGATTTACTGTCACCTTAATACCGGCGTCCGCAGTATAACTCGTTCCGTTCATCAAGAAAGGAACCAGCGCCCGGCCAATAAAGAATCCCGCCAGCAAACCGATAGGAATACCAATCAGAGAAAGCCAAAGCGCCTGCCGGTTGATCTGCCGCTTTGTTGTGCCCAGCGTTTTTAACTGTCCATAGGACTGGATGTCCTGAATGACGGAGATTTGGAAAATATTGTAGATAATCAAATATCCCGTTACAATAATCAGCAGAATACCAACAATGCCGGAAACCAGCATAGCCGGGTTATCTGACAGTACGCCGCTCTGATAGGCCGGACTGATGCGGGCAATCACATAATTGCCGTCCTCCGGACTGCCACCCATCGTGTCACAGGTATAGCCTGTTTCGGAAAGAAGCTGGTGGAGCCGGGCTTCTATATCGCCGTTTCCGCTGAACATCACATAGGCGGTGACAATGCCGGAGTAGTCATTGTCTATGGGATAGGTATAGGCCAAAATATCCGAGTGAGCATCCACAAAGGCTTTTGATACGATCAGCCGTCCGATGTTGCTCAAACCGTCCGTTTCCCAAAAGCCGCAGAGGATAAAATCGGTAGTGTAGGATTTTCCTTTAATGTCATAGGTCAGTGAAACGGTTTCCCCAATCTGTGCCGGTACACCCAGGGCATCCAGCGTCTTTGTGTCCGCGATAATCTCGTTTTCCGCTTCGGGCCGGTGGCCTGTTGTGGGTGTGTAGCGGGCAAATTCCAATGCAGTATCATCCAAATACCACAGGTCAGAGCGCCAGCGTTCCAGCCCCGGATTTTGCAGCCGGTAGGAAACTGCCTTTGAATAGGCGATGCGGTCAATCAGAGAACTTCCCGCTACATCGTCATATACTTCATCGCTGATATAATTTAAAACCGCCTGCCCGTCGCCGCCCGCTTTACGGATATTCTGATCGTGAACGGTGTCCATCAGGCCGGTCCCCAGGGTAAAAATCGTGGTGAACAGTATTGTAGTCAAAATGATTGCGATGATCGCGATGATATTCCTGCTTTTGCCGGCCTTGAAATAGCGGCCCGACAGCTTTTTAATCACCGCGCCGTTGTTGTTTCCAAATAAAATGTCATTCAACGTCAGCACCCCCCTTACTCGAAAATCCGGCCGTCCTCAATGCGGATAATGCGGTCGGCAAGCTGGGCGATCTCGTTGTTATGGGTTATCATCACCAGCGTTTGATGAAATTTGTTGCTTGTCGCTTTCAAAAGACCCAGCACATCGTTGCTCGTCCGGCTGTCCAGGTTGCCGGTAGGTTCATCTGCCAGGACGATAGCGGGCTTGGAAACAAGAGCGCGGGCGATGGCGACGCGCTGCTGCTGTCCGCCGGATAGGTTGTTGGGCATATTGTTCAGTTTGCCCTCCAGAGCCAGCAGGCGCACTACTTCATCCATAAATCCCCGGTCTATGGTATCGCCGTCCAGTTCCACGGACAGAACGATGTTTTCATAGACATTCAGAACGGGAACAAGATTGTAGTTCTGGAAGATAAAGCCGATGTTGCGTCGGCGGAAGATGGTAAGCTGCTCGTCGTTCAGTTTGGCCAGCTCCTTGCCGTTGATTTGAACGCTGCCGGAGGTGGGCACGTCCAGACCGCCCATCATATTCAGCAGAGTGGACTTGCCGCTGCCGGAGGTTCCAACAATAGCGACAAATTGCCCCTGCTCAATGGAGAGAGACACGCCGTCCAGCGCCTTTGTGATATTCGGCTCTGTGCCATAGTATTTTTTGAGGTCAGTTGTTTGTAAAATGCTCATGATTTGCACCATCCTTTCTGTGATGCCGTCAGTCTAACAGCCAATTCTCACAGAAATGTCACAAGCCGCAGGTTTTCTAAAAATTTTATTCATTGGGTAGAAATACGGAAAATGTGGAGCCGCAGCCCACTGTTGAAACGACTTTGATATATCCCCCCTGCATGGTGACGATCTCACGGGCAAGGTACAGCCCGATGCCGATACCCTCAATGTCATGTACTTCTTCTTCCCGGTAGAAGCGTTTGAAGATCATCCCCTGTCTGCTCTCCGCTATTCCTTTGCCGCTGTCGGTTATGTCGATTTTCACATAGAACTCCCAGCTTTGAACGGAAACTTGAATATCGCCATCTGCCGGGGTGTACTTCACCGCATTATCCAGAATGTTAAACAGAGCTTCACTTGTCCATTTCCTGTCGTGGGCCAGAATTATATCTTCCGGACAATCTACACCGACATGAATATTTTTCCTTTCGGCGCTCAAAAGAATACCACCCAGTGCCGCCGCCAGGGTATCATAAAGCGGCTGTATCTTTCTGTCCAGTGAAATGACACCGGTTTCCAGACGGGAGGTCTTTATCATGGCCTTCATAAGAAAATCCAGCTTTTCAAGCTGGCCGCTGGATGCCATTAAAAACTCCTGCCGCTTTTCCTCTGGCATGGGCTGTTCCAGCAAAGTAGCATTTACCATTTTGAGATTGCTAACCGGCGTTTTTACCTGATGGGATATGTCGGAGATCAATTCCTGCAAATCGGCTCGCTCTTTTGCTATGCTCTCCCGGTTCTCCCGCAGAACGTCATAGAGGCGAGCCAGCCGGTAATTGATTTTGTAAAACAGATTTTCTTCTTCGCGAATTTGCGGCGGCGCTGCTGCTCCATTCAACATATCGTCTATCGTTTGGCACAGGTTGTCCGAGAATAAAACCAGCTTCCGGCGCAGATAGACCACGAAAAGAATTGCACAGGAGAGCACCAGCAGAATAAACAGCAGGCACAGCCACACGATTGCCGGATTTCTGGCAAATAAAAAAGCTTCGATTTTTCCCCGGACGCGGCTGATCGCTACAGTCAATGCGTGTTCATCCACAAAGTTTTCATCCGCGTCCCACAGCTTTTCAAGAAGTACCTGCCGGGTCAGAACGATTTGCGGATTTCTTACCAGTACCTTCAGCAAGCGGTATTCCATCGGCGTGAAGATAACCAGCTCCCCTGCGAGGGTGGCAGTCAACTCCGAAAAATTGATGGACAATGTGCCATCCGTGTAGCAATCGCCGCCTGTCTGCTTCTGTATACGGCCCAGCAAGGCAGAAACCTTTTTTCTGAATACACTGATATGGAACGGCTTTGTAACATAGTCGTCTGCCCCCAACTCAAAGCCTTTCAGCATATCCCTTTCCATATCGTTTGCGGTCAGGAAAATCACGGCGGTATCTGGACGGCGCTCTTTGATTTCCGTACAGAAGTCAAATCCGTTTCCATCAGGCAAATTGACATCCAGCACGATCAGATCATAGTCCTGCGCTTCACAAAAATTGACCGCCGCCGATTTTGTCATGGCAGCGTCCACTGTGTAGCCCGCCGCCGAAAGATTGTAGCAAAGAGTATTGTTCAAAAGACGGTCATCCTCAACGACTAAAAGCCTCATGGCCTCACTTCCTTTCCCTTATTGGATAACATGAAAATGTCACAGAAACCTCACAACAGCTTTCGTACTGCAATACACAGTCTAATTTTAAAAACCACCAGCGACGACGCATCAGCCGCAAGGTGATGATGTGGCTGGAAGAACATCTGTCAGTTATTGAGGGAGCACGTTTTTCAGAAATATCCAGCCTTTGACGTTCAATGTTCTATTCTATAAATAAGTAAAAGCCGTCAAAAGAAACATATTCACAGAACGTCCGGCGCAGGGACTGGATCAATAAATCTCCCTGTTCGCTTTCAGCATATATGGAAAACTCCGCAGGAAAACCTGCGGAGTCCATATTCTTGCATCTGTATAATTTTTCTGCTTATCTCTTGGAGAACTGAGGCGCACGTCTTGCAGCTTTCAAGCCGTACTTCTTTCTCTCCTTCATACGGGGGTCTCTGGTCAGATAGCCGGCCTTCTTCAGGGTGGGCCTGTAATCGCCATCTGCCTGCAGCAGGGCTCTGGCTACGCCATGTCTGATGGCACCGGCCTGACCGGTGTATCCGCCGCCCTTTACATTGACAATGATATCGAACTTGTCTGCCGTCTCGGTGGCTACCAGAGGCTGACGAACAATCACCTTCAAGGTCTCCAGACCGAAATACTCGTCCATGCTTCTCTTATTGATAGTCACATCGCCTTTACCGGGTACCAGGTAAACTCTTGCGATAGACTTTTTTCTTCTACCAGTTCCGTAGTATTTTGCTGTGTTAGCCATGATCTATTCTCCTTTCAGTCCTTTAGAATGTCAGTGCTTCGGGCTTCTGGGCAGCGTGCTTGTGCTCCGGCCCCGCATATACATGCAGTTTGGTGTACATCTGTCTTCCTAAAGGCCCCTTGGGCAGCATGCCCTTGACAGCCAACTCGATCACCTGCTCGGGCTTCTTGGCCATCTTCTCTCTCAGGGTGGTTTCCTTCATACCGCCTACATAGTCGGAATGATGGTAATAAATTTTCTGGTCTAACTTCTTGCCGGTGACCTTTACCTTCTCTGCGTTGACCACGATTACATAGTCGCCGCAATCCATATGAGGGGTGAAGATCGCCTTGTTCTTGCCTCTGAGTACCTTGGCAACCTCAGAAGCCAGACGGCCCAGGGTCTGATCTGTAGCGTCTACTACATACCACTTTCTATTGATAGTAGCTGGACTAGCCATAAAAGTTTTCATTGCGTTACCTCCGTATTACTTTGTCCTTGGACTTTTGGGACGGCTCTTTCCCTCCCCGGCCGCAGATGTCCGGCTACAACCTGGGGGCTTCCAAAGCCTGATTAATTTTATCTTCATGCCTCGTCGGGGCTTTGACTCGGCAATGCGAACTCCGTCACAGTGATATATTATATTATAGGTCCTTGCCGCTGTCAATATGGTTTTGCACTTTTTTTACCCTATTTCCAAACTATCCAGAAGGAAGGTATTCCCGTATGCCTGCCCCATGATCTCATTCAGCCGCTCCCGGGCGGCGTGCTCCCCGCTGAAATGGCTCTGATCCTCCGTCCAGTCCTGGGGAAAGTACCATATGTCCTTCATATAGTCGGGAAACAGCCGGCTCATCCCGGTCTCCCCATAGTCCGCCGCCAGAGTCTCCATCTCCTCCCGATAATATTCCGATACGGGTGAGGCATACAGATGCAGTTCCGCGCCATATTCCCTACACAGATCATATAGCTTTTCCACATACAGATCCGCTATTTCAAAGGGATGGCCCTGGACATAGGGCTCCCGGCGGCTTTGCAGATAGTTCAGGCCGATTTTCCGGCAGACCGGGGAATGTTCCATCATCCACACCGCGCCCTTGGTCAGGAAAAAACTCCCGTATGCCTCCTCCATGGCGTCCCGGGTACTCTGATCCAGGAAAGACATACCCTCTGTCTCCACATAGGTCATGGCCGCATACCGATATCCCCATTCCATGTCAAAGGTTCTGGTGAGCGTCAGGGGATGCATCACCAGAAACACATCCGTGGTACCCGGATGACTCTGCAGATATTCCCGGGCCAGCAGATACTGTCCCGGCATCATCAGCGCGGCGTTGGTGGCCAGAACGCTCTTGTCCGGATTATATGCTTCCAACGGGGAAAACATCTGGCGGCAGATGCTGTCGCCGATGATCAGCCGGGTGGTACCGTCGGATTCCCCGGCCCGCTCAAAGTAGGGCAGCATGCCGCTGTCCTCCAGGAACTCCTGGCTGTTCGTCAGTCTTGCCAGTATGGGGCGGAAAGGTTCTCTTGCGGACAGGAACAAAAAGCATACACAGGCGGAAAAAATCAGCAGGGTAAACAAGCTGCACTTCCGGATGAATTTTTTCATAAATTTAAAACCTCGTATATATGAAATTGGACGCTGCCTGCCCATATTCCCGTAAAATCACCAGCAGAAGGTCCAGCGTCAGGGCAATGTAGAGCGCCCACCGGGCCGCCGCAGGAAGTTTACGGGCCGCCAGTTCTTCCAGGGACAGTTTCTTTTCATGCAGAAAATCCACCAGGAAAACCAGAACGATCCCTGCCAGGAGCAGCGCCAGTTCCGGCTTCGATCTTCCCATCAGATAACTTCCGTAATAGGTCATCTCCTTAAATTGGAATCGGAAAATGATGCGGTGTAAAATGGCCAAAGCCTGGGACAGGGAATCCGCCCGGAAAAAGAGCCATGCGAAATCCACCAGAGCAAAGACAACCACAGCCTGCAGCACCCGGCAGACCGCGCCTCTCCTGGCCTCTCTTCGGGGCAGGCAGCTTCCCAGAACCTGGTAGAGACCGTGAATGCCGCCCCAGACCAGATAGTTAAGCCCGGCCCCATGCCACAGGCCGCTGACCAGAAAGGTAAGCAGCAGATTGGCGCATTTTCTCAGTTTCCCCTTTCGGTTTCCGCCCAGAGGAATGTATACATAATCCCGGAACCAGGAGGAAAGGCTGATATGCCAGCGCTTCCAGAAGTCCTGCACGGAGGACGCGAAATATGGCTGGGCGAAGTTGTCGGCCAGATCAAATCCCAGGATCCTGGCCGCTCCCACCGCCAGGGCGCTGTATCCCGCAAAATCACAATACAGCTGCACCGCATACAGAATGGTGGCCCACAGCAGGGCAGCCCCCGGCATGTCCTCATAATTGCCGTAGGCGAAATCCACCATGCCTCCCAGGGGATTTGCAATGACAAACTTCAGCAGATAGCCCCACAGCAGCAGATACAGACCGGAATGCGCCCTGGCATAGTCAAACGCTGTGCCCTCCCGCAGTTGGGCCAGCAGTCCCTGGGCTCTCTGAATGGGACCCGACATAACCGTGGGAAAAAAAGACACATAGGCCGCATACCGCACCGGATTCCGTTCCGCTCTCACATGGCCCCTGTAGACTTCCACCACATACCCCATGGCCTGCAATGCGTAAAACGAGATGCCCAGGGGCACAAAGGGAGAACTTGCCCAGGGATAACGGAACAGGAATAGCGCCAGCACCTGAAGCGCTGCGCAGACCCCCAGGATCCCTTTTGCGGCAGCACGGCCTCCCGCTCCTTCCCGGTCCAGCAGCAAGGCCGTCAGATATGTGGTGCCGGTGCAGAAAGCCAGGCCCAGCACAAAGCGCACCTCTCCCGACAAATAGAAAAAGAGGCTTGCCGCACAGAGCCAGATATATCTGTATTTTTGGGGCAGCGCATAATACACCCCGGCCACAAGCGCCAGACAGGGCAAAAACAGGAACGAGTGCAAGGACATTTTCAACTCTCCCAATCAGCTTTCAAATTCATATTTCACCAGCGTCAGGCCCCGGGCCGGGGCAGTGGGGCCCGCGGCCCGGCGGTCCCTGGCCGCCAGCACCGCCCCCATCTCCTCCGGCCGGCGCCGTCCCTGGCCCACTTCCATCAGCGTGCCGGCGATGATCCGCACCATATTATAGAGGAAACCGCCGCCGCAGACCCGAATCACCAGTTCCGGCCCCTGCTCCAGCAGTTCCAGGGAGTGGATGCGCCGCACGGTGCTTTCCACCTGGGCCCCTGTCTGACAGAAGCTTTTGAAATCATGTTCCCCCACCAGATATTCCGCTGCGGCCCACATGGCTTCCACATCCAGGTCATAATAGGTAAAATGGGTGTACAGCCTTCTCGTGGGCAGGGGAAAAGTCCCCCGGTAGATGCGGTATTCATAAGTCTTGCGACTCTTCACATGGCGGGGATGCCAGTCAGGAGGCGCCTCCTCCGAGCGCTGAACCCTTATGTCCTCCGGGAGCCGCTGGTTCAGTGCATAGGATATTTTCTCCGCGGGCATCCGCGCCCCGGTGTCAAATACGGCCACATTGCCCAGAGCATGAACCCCCGCGTCCGTGCGGCTGGCCCCGGTCACCTGGATGGGTTCTCCCAGCAGTTCCGTAAGACAGCGGTTCAGCTCGCTCTCTATTGTAATCCCGTTGCTTTGCAGCTGCCAGCCATGATAGGCCGTGCCGTCATAGGCCACCGTCAGGCGCACCCGCTTTTTTTCCATAATGCCCTCTTCTCCGGATGGCTTTCCGCATCCCTTTCTCGGTGTGTCAGAACCGCCGGACTGCGGTTCTGCCCGGACCAATGCCCTATCTGTCTACAACAGCACTCCCACCGCTACCTTGCAGCCCAGGTACAGGAGAAGACAGAGATATGCCAGTCGATCCCTGCGCTGATAGACCAGCGGCTTCATCTTCGTGCGCCCCTCGCCCCCGTGGTAACAGCGTGCCTCCATGGCCATGGCCAGATCATTGGCCCGGCGGAAAGCGGAGATAAACAGAGGGACCAGCAAAGGCACCATGGCCTTGGCCCGTTTGATCAGATTGCCGCTCTCAAAATCCGCTCCCCTGGCAATCTGCGCTTTCATAATCTTGTCCGTCTCCTCCAGCAGGATGGGGATAAAGCGCAGGGCGATGGACATGATCATGGACACCTCGTGCACCGGCACTCTGAAAACTTTCAGAGGACGCAGCCCTTTCTCCATGCCGTCCGTCAGATGATTGGGGGTGGTGGTCAGGGTCATAATGGAGGAGCCGATGATCAGATAGCACAGGCGCAGTGCCATAAATACCGCGTTGTGCAGTCCCTCCCGGGTGATGTTCAGCTTCCAGAGGCGCACCAGCGTCTCACCGGGGGTTAGAAACAGATTGAACGCCACAGTGATCAGAAGCAGGAACAAAATGGCCTTCATGCCCCGTACCATGAATTTGAAGGGCACATGGGACAGCCCGATCACCAGCGCCAGAAAAAGTGCTCCCAGCACATAGCCCGCTATATTTTCAAACAGAAACAGGGAGATGATATACAGCATGGTCCCCGCCAGCTTTACCCGGGGGTCCAGCCGATGGATTACGGACTCTGTCTGATAGTATTGTCCCAGGGTTATGTCTCTCAGCATATGGTAACTCCTCGTGTCATAATCTCTGTCCCTTCCTCTGCCCGCAATGGCTCCCCTCTTTTCCCAGCGCCTGCAGAATCCGGTCAGCCGCCTCCTCCACGGTGATGGCGTCCACATCCACCGGCAGCCCCTCTTGGTGCAGCGTGCGCAGGATATATGTCACCTGGGGAGCTCCCAGGCCCATCTCCTCCAATTCCCGGCAGCGCCGGAACACCTTTCGGGGGACATCGTCATAAATAACCTTCCCATGATTCATCACAATGATCCGGTCCACATACTCGGCCACATCCTCCATACTGTGGCTGACCAGCAGGATCGTCATATTCGTCTGGGTCTGCAGTTCTTTGATCTGATCCAGAATCTCCCTGCGGCCCTTGGGGTCCAGGCCGGCAGTGGGCTCATCCAGAATCAGGATTTCCGGCTGCATGGCCAGCACCCCCGCAATGGCCACCCGGCGTTTCTGGCCGCCGGACAATTCAAAGGGGGACTGGGTGTACAATTCCTCCGACAGCCCCACCCTGGCCAGGGCTTCCCGGGCCCGCCGCTCCACTTCCTCTTTGGGTAGTCCCAGATTCCTGGGTCCAAAGCATACATCCGAGAACACGTCTACCTCGAATAGCTGGTGTTCCGGGTACTGAAAGACCAGTCCCACTTTGCTGCGCAGTTCCTTCCTGTCAAATCCTTTGGCGTCAATATCCTGTCCATTAAAATAAATATGTCCCTCGGTGGCCCGCACCAATCCGTTCAAATGCTGCATAAGGGTGGACTTTCCCGAACCGGTGTGGCCTATGATTCCTATGAACTGCCCTTCCGGTATGGTCAGACAGATGTCCTCCAGCGCCCTCTGAGGCAGGGGGGCGTCCGGGTCATATACATAACTCACATGCTCAATGGTCAATCCCATACTGCGCCTCCTCATCTGCCTGTACACCGCCGGTTTCGCTTTTCCCATGGGGCCATTCACAGCTCTTGAGCGCTGTCACCAATTCCTCAGTGGTGAGAATTCCCTGGGGAAGAAGGATTCCCCTTTGCTGCAATTCATGGGCCAACAGCGTTACCTGGGGTACATCCAGCCGCAGCTTCTGCAATTCCTCCACCCGGGAAAAGATTTCCCGGGGCGTTCCCTCCATGGCGACCCGCCCCCGGTCCATGACATATACATGGTCCGCGTGGATCACTTCTTCCATATAGTGGGTGATCAGGATCACCGTGACCTTCTCCCTGCTGTTTAGCTCCCTGACGGCCCGGATCACCTCTTTGCGGCCGCTGGGGTCCAGCATGGCAGTGGGTTCGTCCAGCACGATACACTGGGGACGCATGGCCAGCACTCCCGCAATGGATACCCGCTGCTTCTGGCCGCCGGAAAGTCTGTTGGGCGAGTGGCTGCGGTATTGGTACATGCCCACGGCCCGCAGACTCTCTTCCACTCTTTTCCAGATCTCCTCCGTGGGAACGCCCAGGTTCTCCGGGCCGAATCCCACGTCCTCCTCCACCAGTTGGCCGATAATCTGGTTATCCGGGTTCTGGAACACCATCCCCGCCCGCTGGCGGACAGCCCAGACCTGATCCTCCTGGCTGGTGTCTATGCCGTCCACCCATACTGTCCCCCGGGTGGGCTGCAGGATGGCGTTCATATGCTTCGCCAGGGTAGACTTGCCCGAGCCATTGTGTCCAACGATGGCGATAAATTCTCCCCGCCGGACTCCCAGCGAAACATCGTCCACCGCTCTGTTGACTCCCTCCACATTGCCGTCCTCGTCCCGTCTCAGATATTCATATATCAGATTTTTCGTTTTTACAATACTCATGGGTTCTTACCTCGACTTCCTATTTTACTAAATTTAGCGTTCTTTTACAACTAAAATTTTGACGAGTGAATCGGGGCATGCTATAATATCCGCAAAGGTGGTGGAAAACAATATGAATCAGAGACGAAATGCACTGTTGAAAGGACTTGCCGCCATAGCCGCGGTGATTGTCATATGTATCAGCCTGGGCCGGATCATTGGAATCGGCTCCCAGACCCTGGGAGACATTGCCCGAGAACACCCGCAGCCCACGGCAACGCCGAGGAATGAAGAAAGCACAGAGAGCCTTGGCAATGGAACCCCGGAGGGTACAGGGCCCGGCGAAAGTCAGGGAGAAACCGAAGATGGCACACAGCCCCGGGATCCCTCATATGATATACAAAACACTCCGGCATCAGGTGGGGATGTAATGACGGATAACTTGCAAAATATGACAGAAAACGACGGCCTTCTCTCTCTGCCCGGCCTGGCACTGAATGGGGAATCCATGGCCGATGCCAGGATTACCTGGGAAGAGGGATTTTACTACGAGCCCCTCTCCCAGGGACTGGCCGATTATATAACAGGTGTATCTTATCCCAAAGATCTGGAAAAACCAGCGATTTCCGTAAGTGACCTGTGCTACATCCATGTACTTTACAATGATTTTGAAGGGAATCCTGCGGAAGGAGAACTGATCTGCAATCAGGCCATTGCACAGGATCTTGTAGAAATATTCCACGAGTTGTACAAGGCAGAATATCAGATCGAAAAGATCCGGCTTATCGACGCTTACGGTGGGGACGACGATCTGTCCATGGCCGACAACAACAGCTCCTGCTTCAATTACCGGGTGGTGTCGGGCTCCTCCAGCCTGTCCAGACATGCCTATGGACTGGCCATTGATATCAACCCCCTGTACAATCCCTATATTACCTATAATAAGGATCAAACCATCCATGTATCTCCCGAAGCCGGGGTAGACTATGCAGATCGGAGTAAGTCTTTCCCCTATAAAATCGACAAAGAGGATTTGTGCTACCGCCTGTTTAAGGAGCATGGCTTTACCTGGGGCGGCGACTGGAACTCCTGTAAAGACTATCAGCATTTTCAAAAGACGCCTTAAAGCGCCGTTCAAACACATGTCACGGAAAAATACGCCTGTAGAAGCCCATATAAAAAGAGGAATGGATTTGACCCCATTCCTCTTACTTATTACTTTCTGTCAGTTTATACCAACTCCAGAATAACTTCCATAGCCGCATCGCCCTTGCGCTGGCCGATCTTCACGATCCTGGTGTAACCGCCCTTGCGGTCTGCGTACTTGGGAGCGTACTCGTCAAACAGTTTCGCAACCAGATCAACTTCCTTGGTGTTGCGCTTTCTGCCTGCAGCCTCCTTGGGAACGTCCACCACGGGATACAGCACTTTCAGCATCTGGCGGCGGGCATGAAGCCTGCTGGGAAGATCCTTCTTGATCTCCTTCTCCACTTCATCGTAAACGGTAACGGTAACGCCGTTCTCGATTCTCAGGATCTTGCCGTCCTTGTCGCGGTGAGTCTCGGACAGTACAGCCTTGGTATCCTTGTCAACGATCTGCTTTACCCTCTTGCCGTCCTTGTCCTTACGGGCAACCTTGGCAGTCACGGTAACGGTCTCAAAGTTATCCTTCTCTTTGACCGCCATGGCCACCAGGCCGTCAGCAATCTTCTGAACCTCTTTGGCTCTGGCCTGAGTGGTAACGATCCTGCCGTTTGCGATCAGGGCTGTAACCTGATTCCTCAATAACGCTTTTCTCTGGGAGGAGGTTCTGCCCAGCTTTCTGTATTTTGCCATAACGATATTTCCTTTCTCCATTCATGGTACACCCGGCCACGCTCTTCGGACTTACATACCGGATGCAGTTTCATTTCCACAAAGAGTTACGGTCCCTCCATGCCGATAGGACTTACTGAAGAGACAAGATATTGCGTTACCCAGCTTCAGTCTTCGCTGGGATTAAGCTGCAAGCCTAATTCCTTCAGCTTTGCCAGCACTTCCTCCAGAGACTTGCGTCCCAGATTCCGCACCTTCATCATATCTTCCGATGTTTTGTTGGTCAACTCTTCCACCGTGTTGATACCCGCCCTCTTCAGGCAGTTGTAGGAACGGACGGAAAGTTCCAACTCGTCAATGCTCATCTCCAGCACTTTCTCTTTCTCGTTGTCCTCTTTCTCAACCATAACCTCCGCGTTCTTCGCATTCTCGGACAGGTTGATGAAAAGACTCAGATGCTCGCTGAGCACCTTGGCGGCCAGGCTGACAGCCTCGTCCGGAACCAATGTGCCATTGGTATGGACATCCAGTGTCAGCTTGTCAAAATCCGTGATCTGGCCTACACGGGTATTCTGTACAGTAACGTTCACTCTCTCTACAGGTGTATAGATCGAATCAATGGCAATCACGCCGATGGGTAAATCTTCGCGTTTGTTCTTATCGGCACTCACGTAGCCTCTGCCTCTGGTGATGGTCAGTTCCATGTACAGCTTGGTGTTCTTGCCGCTGAGAGTGGCGATCACCAGATCGGGATTGAGAATCTCTATGTCCTGATCTACCTGAATATCAGAGGCCCGCACCACGCCCTCGCCTTCGTACTCGATATACGCGGTCTTTACCTCATTGGTCTCGCTGTTGTTCCTGATGGCCAGACTCTTGATATTCATAATGATTTCCGTCACGTCCTCTTTCACGCCGGGGACGGAACTGAACTCATGTAATACACCCTCGATCTTCACCTGGCTCACTGCCGCACCGGGCAGAGAGGAAAGCATGATTCTTCTCAGGGAGTTGCCAAGCGTAATGCCATAGCCCCTTTCCAAAGGCTCCACTACGAATTTACCGTATTTTTTGTCTTCCGAGATTTCAACAACCTCAATATTCGGTCTTTCAAAATCAAACACTACAAATACCCTCCTTTATACGGCTATTTTCGGACAAGCGTATGGTGGCGGTTTACTTAGAATACAACTCGACGATCAACATCTCGTCCACGGGTACATCAATCATTTCTCTGGTGGGAAGATTCTTGATGGTTCCCTTCAGAGCCTCGATGTCCGCGTCTATCCATTCGGGCGTCAGCCTGCCGCCGGTCACTTCTACGATATCCTTGAATCTCTGCAGGGATCTGGACTTCTCACGGATCTCAATCACATCACCGGCCTTGATCAGGTAGGAGGGAATGTTTACTACTCTGCCGTTGACGGTCACATGCTTATGGCCCACCACCTGACGAGCCTCTCTCCTGGTCCTTGCGAAGCCCATGCGGAACACCACATTGTCCAGTCTGCTCTCCAGCATCACCATCAGGTTCTCACCGGTCATGCCCTTCATCTTGTCGGCCTTCACATAATAATTGTGGAAAGGCTTCTCCAACACGCCGTAAATAAACTTGGCTTTCTGCTTCTCACGAAGCTGCAGTCCATACTCACTTACCTTCTTGCCGGCTCTGGCGTTGGTCCTGTTGGACTTCTTGTCATAGCCCAGATAGGAAGGCTCCAGGCCCAATGCTCTGCATCTCTTTAAAACGGGTACACGATTAACTGCCATTTTTCATTTTCTCCTTATAATCATGATGTTTACAATACCGATACGGCAAGCGGCCCGGCATATTACCCGGCCCCTTGCTGCAGGTACCTTCTTCCAACTCTTCCATGCGCCGTAAAATACCCTGTGGGTAAACCGGCCGCATATGCTTACTAGACTCTTCTCCTCTTGGGAGGGCGGCATCCATTGTGGGGAACCGGAGTTACGTCACGGATGCTGGTAACCTCCAGACCGCAGGCGGACAAAGCCCTGATAGCCGCCTCACGTCCCGAACCGGGACCCTTTACAAACACGTCTACGGTCTTAAGACCATGTACCAGAGCAGCCTTTGTGGCTGTCTCTGCTGCCATCTGCGCAGCATACGGAGTAGATTTCCTTGAACCTCTGAAGCCAAGACCACCGGCACTTGCCCAGCTCAGGGCATTGCCCTCAGCGTCTGTCAGCGTAACAATCGTATTGTTAAAAGATGACTGGATATGTGCCTGTCCCCGTTCAACGTTTTTCTTGACACGTTTCTTTGTTACTTTTTTTGCAACTTTTGCCATTTTAAACTAACCTACTTTCCTATTAATCATTGTCCTGTGAAGAAGCATTACTTCTTCTTGTTTGCAACGGTGCGCTTGGGTCCCTTGCGGGTCCTGGCGTTGTTCTTGGTATTCTGGCCGCGGACGGGCAGACCCTTGCGGTGACGGATGCCGCGGTAGCAGCCGATCTCCTGCAGTCTCTTAATGTTCAGGGCCGTCTCCCTGCGGAGGTCACCCTCCACCATAATGTTCAGCTTCTCGATAGCTTCGCTGATTTTCTTTACTTCCTCGTCAGTTACGTCCCTTACGCGGGTATCAGGGCTCACGCCTGCCTCCGCCAGGATCTTGTTTGCACTTACTCTACCGATGCCATAGATGTAAGTCAAACCGATTTCGATTCGTTTTTCCCTAGGTAAATCCACACCTGCGATACGAGCCATTTACGTTTCCTCCATTTTCTTTGCGCTTCCGCTCCTGCGGAAATAAACGCTGCGTACACATCTGGTCTGTTTTTGTACGCCTGTTACTAATTGATTGGGGTTTTCACCCAATCGGACGCCTTCTGTTACTAATCCGATCTTCCCCGAACAACCGTCTCCGGTCTGCCTGCCGGCATATGCCGTTCACGCCGCCTCACCGCGCACTCATGCAGCCTCGTCTCAAACTCATGTCACGCCTGCCGCAACCTGTAAAGAATTCGCTGCGCGAATTCTTTGGGACAAGGCTAGTTTTTGTTGGGCTGCGTCCTTTGCAGCCTTACAAAAACTCCTTCGTCCAGGTAACCAAGAAGTAATCTCCGTAAGCTCTATCCCAGTTCTATGATAATCAGCCCGCCTGCGGGGGCTGGTTCAGCCGCACATAACAACCGGACAGAAACTCACATACCTGATCAAAAAGCGATGATCAAGCGGTGATTATCCCTGTCTCTGCTTGTGTTTCGGATTCTCACAAATAACTCTGATACGTCCTTTTCTCTTGATGATTTTGCACTTTTCGCAAATCGGTTTTACTGATGATCTAACCTTCACGTTAAACCCTCCTTTCAAAAAAGACCGTTTTACATTATAGCATGCGACTTTCTCCAATGCAAGTACTTTTTCCTGTAAAATTCATCTTTTTTCCTGTTTTTACCGCAGTTCTACTACTTATCCCTCCAGATGATGCGTCCCTTGGACAGATCATAGGGGGACAGTTCCAGTGTCACCCTGTCGCCGGGCAGGATACGGATAAAGTTCTGGCGCAGCTTGCCGCTGATATGGGCCAGCACGCGGTGCCCGTTCTCCAGTTCCACCTGGAACATGGTGTTGGGCAGCTTCTCTACCACCGTACCTTCGATTTCAATTACATCGCTCTTTGACATACACGCTCTCCTCTCCAGGCCCTTCCGGGCAACTCCCTGCGGCGTCTGATTCGCCCCAGCGGAATTACCTGGCGGCCAAATACTGTTTTATGGCATATTTGATTTCATGGTCAAATACGGCCTCTCTCCCCAGCAGCCGCTTCTGCAGTTCCACGTCCACCGTCTCCCGGATCACCTGGATATGCCTGCGGCTCTTTTTCTTGGGGCGTTCCATACTGCGCAGGCGGCCGTCGCTGAGGTAAACATATCCGCCTTCCTCTCCCACGATGACATATAAACTTCCCGCGTCATGCCCCGCCCTGGATGTTGCAAAATATCCTGTCATGCCTGCCCCCTTCGCCTGCCATGTGTCCGTTCTGCCGCGGCACGCTTTCCTGCCGCACGGCTCCCTGCCGGATGCCGGAGCCCGGGCCCTAATACAATGTCAGTATTTCCGGCTCCCCGTCCGTGATCAGGATGGTGTTCTCATAGTGGGCGGAGAGAGAACCGTCTTCCGTCACCACCGTCCAGTCGTCGTCCAGCCACACCACATCCGCCGCCCCCATGTTGATCATGGGCTCGATGGCCAGCGTCATGCCGGCCCGCAGCCGGATGCCTCTGCGCTTCTGAGCAAAATTGGGAATCTGGGGATCCTCATGCAGCGCCGTTCCGATGCCGTGTCCCACCAGATCCCTCACGATGCCGTAGCCGAAGGAGGTGGCATAGGCGTCGATGGCATTGGAAATATCAAATAGATAATTGCCGGCTTTTGCCATCTTTATTCCCTCAAAAAAGCACTGTCTGGTCACATCAATAAGCTGCTGCGCCTGGGGGCTCACTTTGCCCACCGCATGGGTGCGGGCAGCGTCGGAATGATAACCTTTGTAGATCAGGCCGGCGTCCAGGCTGACAATATCGCCCTCCTGAAGGATATGGTGTTTGTTGGGAATCCCGTGCACCACTTCGTCGTTCACCGACACGCAGATGGAGGCGGGATATCTGTGATAATTCTTGAAGTTGGGAATACATCCCATCTTTCGGATGAGAGTGTCACCCAGAATGTCAATATCCTTGGTGGACATTCCCGGTCTGATGGCCTCCTCCATCTCCTTGTGTACGATGGCCAGAAGTCTGCAGGACTCCCGCATCAATTCAATCTCTCGCTCCGTTTTAATCGTCACCGCCATAGCTGCTATCCTCTTTTCACACTGACCTTAACCCAAAATGGAAACAATCGCGTCAAACACTTCCTTCATATCCACAGTGCCGTCCACGGTGCGAAGCACACCCTTGGCAGTGTAGAAATCAATCAGAGGCTGGGTCTGCTCATGGTACACCTTCAGGCGGTTCTGCACCGTCTCGGGCTTGTCGTCATCACGCAGCACCAGGGACTGGCTGCAGTTGTCGCAGACGCCCTCCTGCCTGGGAGGAATATGCTCAATGTGATAGGTTGCGCCGCAGGAAAGGCAAGCCCTCCGGCCTGACATCCTCTTTACAATGTTTTCATCGGGTACATCCACATTGACGGCAAAGTCGATCTCCTCGCCCAACTCCGCCAGCGCCTTGTCCAGTACCTCAGCCTGGGGAATGGTGCGGGGAAAGCCGTCCAGCACATAACCGTTCCTGCAATCCTCCTGAGCCACCCGGTCCAGCAGAATCTTCACGGTAAGTTCATCGGGCACCAGCAGCCCCTGATCCATATATTTCTTGGCTTCCATGCCCAGCTCTGTACCGTTCTTGATATTGGCCCGGAAGATATCCCCTGTGGATACATGGGGAATTCCGTATTTCTCAGCAATCATCTTGGCCTGGGTCCCCTTGCCTGCGCCAGGCGCGCCTAACATAATGATCTTCATATGCTCCTCCTTATGTCCATACCGCTTCCGTGCATGGACTGCTTTTAAATTTACCGTTCTATTTTACCTATTTCACCCGCTGTTTGCAATATAAATCCTGCATTTACACCAAAAAGACGCCCTCTATGATAAAAAATCATGGGAAAGCGCCTTTCCGCCCTGGTTAATCGTTCAAAAATCCCTTGTAGTTGCGCACCAGCATCTGGGATTCCACCTGTTTCATGGTCTCCAGTATGACGCTGACAATGATGATCAGGCTTGTTCCGCCGAAGGAGATATGAGCACCGAACAGACCGCTGAAAATAAACGGCAGTATGGCGATCACCACCAGACCCACGGCTCCGATGAAGATCAGGTAATTCAAAACCCTGGTCAAATAATCGCTGGTGGGCTTACCCGGCCTGATACCCGGAATAAAGCCGCCCTGCTTCTTCATATTATCCGCCACCATCAAAGGATTGAAAGTGATGGAAGTGTAGAAGTAAGCGAAAAAGATCACCAACAGGATATACACGAGCATGCCTATGGTATAGATGGGCTGGGTGCGGCTGCACCAGTAGTTCTGGTTCAGATACTTGAGTACCTCGCCCCAGAAGCCGGTTCCCTGATAGCCCGCAAAACTGCATATAATGATGGGAGTCTGCATGATGGAGGAAGCAAAGATCACCGGGATCACGCCGGAAGTATTCACCTTCAGCGGGATGTTGGAAGTCTGTCCGCCAACCATCTTCCTGCCCTGCACCTTTTTGGCATACTGGACGGGAATCTTGCGCACGCCCGCATTCAGCACGATGACCAGCACCACCATCAGTATGATAATCAATACGATGATACATGCCGCCAGCACTGCCGTAGCCGGCGCCTTGCCAAATACAAACTGGTCAAACAGATTGGCCAGATCCTGAGGAAGACGGGACACGATATTAATGACCAGCACGATAGAAATACCATTGCCGATCCCTTTCTCGGTGATCCTCTCCCCCGCCCACATCATGAAAGCACTGCCGGCGGTAAGCGCGGCGATACAGGTGATCACGTTGAGCGCATTGAATGTCACCAGCAGGCCCTGCCGTCCAAAGCCGATGGACATGGCGGTGGCCTGAACCACGGCCAGCACCACCGTCACATATCTGGTGATGGAGGCGATCTTTTTCCTGCCGTCCTCGCCGTCCCGCTGCATCTCTTCCAGCTTGGGAATGGCGATGGTCAAAAGCTGCATGATGATGGACGATGTGATATAAGGGCTGATGTTCAGCGCCAGAATGGACATATTCAGAAACGATCCGCCCGTTATCGCATCAAAAAAACTAAATGCATCGCCGGTCTGCTGTGCAAACCATGTTGAGAAGTAAGTCCTGTCCACGCCCGGCACAGGCAGTTGTGATCCCAGACGGATCACAACCAGCATGACCAGCGTAAAGAGAATCTTGGTCCTTATCTCCTTGATTTTGAATGCATTCTTTAAGGTTGTTAGCATTAGATCACCTCAGCTGTTCCACCAAGTGCCTCAATCTTTTCCTTTGCGGATGCGCTGTAAGCGTTTACCTTCACGTTGAGTTTCTTGGTAAGTTCTCCGTTTCCGAGTACCTTTACGCCATCCCTGGGGTTCTTGATTACTCCAGCTTCCATCAATGCCTGGACGTCTACGGTGGCGCCATCCTCAAAGCGTTCCAGCACGCTCACGTTGATTGCCACGATCTCCTTGGTGTTCCTGTTCTTGAAACCTCTCTTGGGGATACGTCTGTATAAAGGCATCTGGCCGCCCTCAAAGCCGATCCTGGGTGCTCCAGAACGAGCTTTCTGGCCTTTGTGTCCCTTGCCGGCAGTCTTACCATTGCCTGAACCATGTCCACGGCCTCTTCTAAAATTATCGCTTTTTCTGGAGCCTTCCGCAGGCCTTAAATTGGATAATTCCATTTTGACACCTCCTTCTCTTTATGCTTCCACTTCTTCTACTTTTAACAAATAGCCCACCTGACGAATCTGGCCTCTGGTAGCCGCATTATCAGGAAGGACAACGGAATGATTCAGCTTCCTGAGTCCCATGGACTCCACTGTTTTCCTGTTCTTCGGCACAGCACCGATGGTGGACTTTACCAAAGTCACCTTTAACATCTTATCTGCCATGATTTCTTCCTTCTCCTTTCACGCCCTTGCGTCAGGCATAGATCTCATCCACGGACTTGCCGCGGTTTCTTGCCACTTCCTCGGGGGACTTAAGCTGGCTGAGGCCGCTGATCGTAGCCAGGACCACGTTCTGCTTGTTGTTAGAGCCCAGAGACTTGGTACGGATGTTCTTGATACCCGCCAGTTCGCAAACGATACGCGCGGGACCGCCTGCGATGATACCGGTACCTTCGGGAGCCCTCTTGAGCAGTACGTTGGAAGAACCGTACTTTCCGATGAAATCATGAGTAATGGAACTGTTCTCGTCCAGAGCGATGGTCACAAGGTGCTTCATGGCGTCTTCCTTGCCCTTGCGGATTGCCTCGGGGATTTCCACTGCCTTGCCCAGGCCGGCGCCCACATGGCCGTTGCCGTCTCCTACCACCACCAATGCGGTGAAGCGCATATTGCGGCCGCCCTTTACAGTCTTGGCAACGCGCTTGATTACGACAACTTTATCATTCAACTCTAACTGGCTTGCATCTATGATTGTCTGCTTCATGATATTTCCTTCCTTTCCTAGAATTCCAAGCCAGCTTCTCTGGCTGCGTCAGCTAATGCTGCGATCTTGCCGTGGTATATAAAGCCGCCTCTGTCAAAAACAACTTTCGTAATACCCTTTTCTACTGCCCTCTTACCGATGACTGTACCCAAATATGCCGCCGCATCTACATTGTTGGTCTTCTCCAGTTCCGCCTTAACGGCCTTCTCCAGAGTGGATGCGGATACCAGGGTGTTGCCGACCGTATCATCGATAATTTGAGCATACATATGATTATTGCTTCTGAATACCGCAAGACGAGGCTGCTCAGCCGTGCCGCTGAAACGGTTGCGAATTCTCATGTGCTTTTTAACACGTACTTTCTGTCTGGATTCCTTACTAACCATTTTCATACTCTCCTTATCTGTTATTTCTTACCGGTCTTACCAACCTTGCGCCTGATGGTCTCATCAGCATACTTGATGCCCTTGCCCTTGTAAGGCTCAGGTCTCCTCTTGTCTCTGATTTCAGCTGCGAATTGGCCTACTTTTTCCTTGTCGATACCCTTGACAAGGATAACGTTCTGTCCTTCAACGACAGTCTCGATCCCCTCGGGATCCTCCATCTCCACCGGATGAGAATAACCCAGAGACAGGGTCAGCTTCTTGCCGGCCTTGGCGGCTCTGTAACCCACGCCGTTTACTTCCAGCTTCTTCTCATAACCCTGGGTAACGCCTACCACCATATTGTTGATCAGCGTTCTGGTCAGGCCGTGCAGGGACTTCATCTTCTTTAAGTCGTTGGGACGGCTCACATGAACCTCTGCGCCCTCTACCTTGATCTCCATCTCCGTGGGCAATACTCTCTCCAGAGTACCCTTGGGACCTTTTACAGTCACTTTATTATTTTCTGCAACCTCCACAGTAACGCCTGCGGGAATCGCGATTGGCATTCTTCCTATACGTGACATGCCCGTACCTCCTAATTTTATTCTATATAACCTGCTACATAACTCTCTCTTATTTTCGTCCATTACCACACGAAAGCCAACACTTCGCCGCCTACCTGCAGCTCTCTTGCCTTCTTGTCGGTGATAACGCCCTGGTTGGTAGAGATGATCGCAATACCCAGGCCGCCCAGCACTCTGGGCAGTTCATCCTTGCCGGCATACACACGCAGGCCCGGCTTGGAGATTCTCTTGAGGCCGGTGATCATCTTTTCGTTCTTGTCCCCGCCGTACTTCAGGGCGATGTGGATGGTCTTGAAGCTGCCATCCTCTATGATGTCATACTTCTTAATATAGCCCTCCTCCAAAAGGATGTCGGCGATCGCCAACTTCATCCTGGAAGCAGGAACATCAACTGTATCGTGTTTTGCAGTATTCGCATTACGGATTCTTGTAAGCATATCTGCAATAGGATCGCTCAGTGCCATGGTTTTTCCTCCTCCTTACCAACTTGCCTTCTTAACGCCGGGAATCTCGCCCTTGTATGCCAGCTCACGGAAGCAAACTCTGCAAATTCCGTATTTCTTGAGAACCGAGTGTGGACGGCCACAAATCTTGCAACGGGTATAAGCCTGGGTGGAAAACTTAGGCTTGCGCTGCTGCTTAATCTTCATAGATGTCTTTGCCATGAGAATTTACCTCCTTATGATTTTGCGAAGGGCATGTTGAACAGCGTCAACAACTCGCGCGCCTCTTCGTCGGTCTTGGCAGTTGTCACGAAAATGATATCCATACCCCTGGTCTTGTCGATCTTGTCATATTCGATTTCGGGGAAGATGATCTGCTCCTTGATGCCCAGGGCATAATTGCCTCTGCCGTCAAAAGCGTTGGGATTCACTCCTCTGAAGTCACGCACGCGGGGAAGCGCCAGATTCACCAGACGATCCAGGAACTCATACATCTTCTCGCCCCGCAGGGTGGTCTTGCAGCCGATGTTCATACCCTCACGGATCTTGAAGTTGGCAATGGAATTCTTGGCCTTGGTCAAAACAGCCTTCTGGCCCGTGATGATTTCCATGTCATGAACCGCGTTCTCCAGCACCTTGGCATTGTCCTTGGCCTCGCCAACGCCCATGTTGATCACGATCTTATCCAGCTTGGGAACTTCCATCACGTTTTTATATCCAAACTTCTTCGTCATAGCGGCGACGATCTCGTTGTTATAGAATTCTTTCAATCTACTCACGTTTACTTTCCTCCTTCCTGGGATCAGTCGATCACTTCGCCGGTCTTCTTAGCGAAACGAACCTTTTTGTCCCCTTCCATCCTGAAGCCGACCCTGGTTGCCTGTCCCTTGTGGACCAGCATCACGTTGGAGATGTCCATGGGGGCTTCCTTCTGGATAATACCGCCGTTGGGGTTGGCCTGAGTGGGTTTGGAGTGCTTGGTCATCATGTTCAGGCCCTCCACAAGGACCTTGCCGTTCTTCACATCAACGGAAATCACCTTGCCCTCTTTATTCTTGATCTTTCTGTTGCCGGCGATCACTTTGACCGTATCGCCCTTTTTAATCTTCATCGTTGCCATTGCCGCACCTCCTTACAATACTTCGGGAGCCAGGGAAACGATCTTCATAAACTGTTTCTCACGAAGCTCTCTCGCTACGGGCCCAAAGATACGAGTTCCTCTGGGAGTCTTGTCTTCCTTGATGATTACTGCCGCATTCTCATCAAACTTAATGTAGGAGCCGTCCTTGCGACGCGCGCCCTTCACAGTACGGACAACCACGGCCTTGACCACATCACCCTTCTTTACAACGCCACCAGGTGTTGCATCTTTGACCGAAGCAACAATCACATCGCCGATCTGTGCATATCTTCTTGTGGAGCCGCCCATAACACGGATGCAAAGAAGTTCCTTTGCACCGGTATTGTCAGCAACCTTCAGTCTAGTTTCCTGCTGAACCATGTTAATTCTCCTTCCAACTATCTATCCGCACGATTATTTTGCTCTCTCTACGATCTCGACAAGTCTCCATCTCTTGTCCTTGGACAGGGGCCTCGTCTCCATCACCTTAACGGTGTCGCCGATGTTGCACTCGTTGTTCTCGTCATGTGCCTTCAGCTTGTAGGTGCTCTTCACAACCTTCTTGTAAAGGGGGTGCTTTACACGGTTCTCGATAGCGACAACGATCGTCTTATCCATTTTATTACTGACAACCTTGCCAGTACGCTGTTTTCTCAAATTTCTTTCCACGACCCATTCTCCTTTCTTCGTCCGCTGCTTATGCCTTGGCCTTCTGGGTGATCACAGTCTGGATACGGGCAATGTTCTTTCTGACTTCTCTGATCCTTGCCGTATTGTCCAACTGGTTGGTAGCGTTCTGGAATCTCAAATTGAAAAGTTCCTTCTTTGCAGCGACCAGCTCCTGGTCCAGTTCCTCAACAGACTTGGTCTGTAATTCCTCAACATACTTAGTTTTCTTCATTATGATACACCGCCTTCCAGATCTGCTTTCGATACAACCTTGCACTTGCAAGGAAGCTTGTGCATGGCAAGACGCAATGCCTCGCGGGCGTCTGACTCAGGAACCCCAGCGATCTCGAACATTACGCGTCCGGGCTTTACAACTGCTACCCAGTACTCCAAAGAACCTTTACCGGAACCCATACGGGTCTCAGCGGGCTTTGCGGTTACGGGCTTATCCGGGAAAATCTTGATCCAGACCTTACCGGTACGCTTTGTATAACGGGTAAGTGCAATACGGGCCGCCTCGATCTGATTGGACTTGATCCAGCAGGGCTCTGTTGCTACCAGGCCGTACTCACCATAGGTCAGGGTATTGCCCCTCATAGCCTTGCCGGCCATGGTGCCACGGAACTGTTTACGACGCTTTACTCTCTTCGGCATTAACATTATTTATCGCTCCCTTCCACCGGCTCTCCTTTTGTAGGAAGAATCTCGCCTTTATAAATCCAAACCTTGACGCCAACCTTGCCGTAAGTCGTATCTGCCTCGGCAAAACCATAGTCGATGTCAGCCCTCAGTGTCTGCAGGGGGATAGTACCCTCGCTGTAGAATTCGGTACGCGCGATATCAGCGCCGCCCAGACGACCCGCACAGGCTGCCTTGATGCCCTGGGCTCCCGCTTTCATGGTTCTGCCCATGCAGGACTTCATGGCGCGTCTGAAAGAAACACGATTCTCAAGCTGCTGCGCAATATTCTCGGCCACCAGCTGAGCATCCTTATCCGGCCTCTTGATCTCCTTGATGTCAACCATAACCTTCTTGTCCGTGAGTTTGGACAGTTCCTGCTTGGTGATCTCGATCTCAGCGCCGCCCTTGCCGATTACCACGCCGGGCTTGGCGGTGTAGATGATAACCTTCACCCTGTCGGACGCTCTCTCGATCTCGATCTTGGAAACGCCTGCGCTGTATAACTTCTTCTTTAAAAACTGTCTGATGTTGTAGTCCTCTACCAGATAATCGGAGAACTCTGCATCAGCGTACCACTTGGAATCCCAATCCTTAATAACACCGACTCTCAGGCCGTGAGGATTAACTTTCTGTCCCATAATTCTTCCTCCTATTTCTCATCCAGCACGATGGTGATATGGCTCATTCTCTTCTCGATCCTATAAGCTCTGCCCTGTGCTCTCGGTCTTACTCTCTTCATGATCGGTCCGTTGTTTGCATAGCACTCTGCGATATACAGATTGTCGGCATTCATGCCGTTGTTGTTCTCCGCATTGGCAATTGCAGACTTCAGCAGCTTCTCAATTACGCCGGAGGCGTATCTGGGATTGTATGCCAGGATGCCCAGGGCGCTCTCCACGTCCTTGCCCCTGATGGCGTCTAATACAAAACATGCCTTCTGAACGGGGATCCTTGCGTATGATAACTTGGCAGAGGGTCTGGTGTCCTTCTGGGCATTTCTCTCTCTCTTGATCTGACTTCTATGTCCTTTAGCCATAGATAATTTCCTCCTACATTCCGTTGTTTTCAAGCTAACGCATCTGCTACGGCCAGGCCGCAGACAGACCAGTTTCCTTCCCCGGGCGGCATGGAATTATGCTTCCTGCCGCTTCGGGGGTTGGCCGCCCTCCCGGGCAGCCATGCGCCACTATTACGCTTTACTTACCTGACCTTGGACTTCTTCTCATCCTTGCCATGTCCTCTATAGGTCCTGGTGGCAACGAACTCGCCAAGTTTGTGGCCAACCATATCCTCGGTCACATATACGGGCACATGCTTTCTTCCGTCGTGGACAGCAATGGTGTGTCCAACGAAGGAAGGGAAGATGGTGGAACGACGGGACCAGGTCTTGATAACAGACTTCTGTCCGGAAGCGTTCAACGCATCTACCTTTTTCAGTAAACTTTCATCAGCGAAAGGGCCTTTTTTCAGTGATCTAGCCATTTGTCTCTCCTCCTCGATTACTTGATTGCCTTGCCGTCACGTCTTCTCACGATCAGCTTGTCGGAAGCCTTCTTCTTACGGGTCTTAAGGCCCAGAGCAGGCTTACCCCAAGGAGTGCTGGGGCCGGGACGTCCGATGCCGGTCTTGCCTTCACCACCGCCGTGAGGATGGTCGTTGGGGTTCATAACGGAACCGCGGACCGTGGGACGGATCCCCATGTGGCGCTTGCGGCCGGCCTTGCCGATGTTGATCAGGTTGTGGTCTACATTGCCTACGACGCCAACGGTGGCGCGGCAAACCAGAGGAACCATTCTCATTTCGCCGGAGGGCAGACGCAGGGTTGCGTATTTGCCTTCCTTAGCCATCAACTGTGCGCTGTTGCCGGCGGAACGGACCAGCTGCCCGCCCTTGCCGGGGTGTAACTCGATATTGTGTACCTGCGTACCTACGGGAATCTGAGCCAGAGGCAGGCAGTTGCCCAGTCTTACTTCCGCCTCGGGACCGTTCATAACCTTCATACCGTCGGTCAGTCCTTCGGGGGCAATGATATAGGACTTGGTGCCGTCCGCATAACAGATCAGCGCGATATTGGCCGTTCTGTTGGGATCGTACTCGATGCCGACCACCGTTGCGGGGATGCCGTCCTTGTTTCTCTTAAAGTCAATCATTCTGTACTGTCTTCTGACGCCGCCGCCCTGATGTCTCACCGTGATCTTACCCTGGTTGTTACGGCCGGAATTCTTCTTCAGTGAGTAGCAGAGGCTCTTCTCGGGAGTTTTCTTTGTAATTTCGGAAAAATCAGAGCCAGTCATGTTACGTCTGGAAGGTGTATAGGGATTGTAAGTCTTAATTCCCATCTTTCTATCTCCTTTTCTACAATGATTCTTTGCGCAGCGCCTGTCTGCGCCGCATACCTTAATCCACCGGCAGTCATACAATTGACCGCCAGCACCCTTCAGATGCCAGCAATCCCCAGACTGCCAGTAACCCGCAAGAATTGCCCAAGCAATTCTTGCTGAGATAGTTAGTTTTTCTTAGGCGCTGTATTTTAGCGCCTTAGAAAATCTCTATCTCAAAGGCCGGCAAAGATCTCGATGTCCTTGCTCTCTGCCGTGAGGGTAACGATTGCCTTCTTGGTCTTGGCGGTCTTACCCACCACCATGCCGCGTCTCTTCTTCTTGCCGGGGCAGTTAATGGTATTGACACGCTCTACCTTGGTGCCCTCGAACATCTTCTCAACGGCTTCCCTGATCTGGGACTTGTTAGCTTCCGGATGAACAAGGAACGTATATTTCTTTTCACCCATGCCGGCCATACTCTTCTCGGTGACAACCGGTTTGAGGATTACGTCATAGTATTTAATATCAGCCATTACGCGTACACCTCCTCGATCTTCGCTACGGCGTCTCTGGTCAGAACCAGGGTGTTCGCCTTCATCACATCATACACATTGATGTTGTTTACCACAATAGTGTCCACTGTAGCCACGTTCCGGGCGGACATGATCACATTGGTGTCGCTGTCTGCCAGAATCACCAGGCCCTTGTTCACCTTCAGGTTATTCATCACATTGACAAAATTCCTGGTCTTGATCTCATCAAACTTAAGTTCATCCAGGACGATCAGCTTGGTGTCCTGCACCTTGCTGGTCAACGCGGACTTCAGCGCCGCTCTCTTCTCCTTCTTGTTCATCTTGAAGGAATAATCCCTGGGAACGGGAGCGAATACCACTCCGCCGCCCTTCCACTGGGGAGCCCGGATGGATCCCTGCCTTGCGTGGCCGGTTCCCTTCTGTCTCCAGGGCTTTCTGCCGCCGCCGGACACTTCAGAGCGGGTTTTTGCCTTCTGTGTGCCCTGACGCTTGTTTGCAAGCTGCTGTACAACCGCCATGTGTACCAGGTGCTCATTGACTTTAACACCAAATACTGCATCGTTTAATTCGATTGTACCAACTTCTTTGCCTTCCATATTATAAACAGATACGTTTGCCATCTGATTGGTCCTCCTTCCGTCTTAAACTATGCTTCAACCTTGACGGTCTCTTTGATGGTTACTAACGCCTTCTTGGGTCCGGGAACCGCGCCCTTTACCAGCAGCAGATTCTTCTCCGCATCCACTCTCACGATCTCCAGATTCTGGACGGTCACTTTCACATGACCCATGTGACCGGGCATACCCTTGCCCTTGAACACACGGCTGGGGGAGGAACATGCGCCGTTGGAACCCTGATGACGATGGAACTTGGAACCATGCTTCATGGGTCCTCTGTGCTGTCCCAGTCTCTTGATGGCACCCTGGAAGCCCTTGCCCTTGGAGATGGCGGAAGCATCCACTTTGTCGCCTGCCTCGAAGATATCGGCCTTGATCTCTGCGCCCAGCGCATACTCAGCGGCGTTCTCAAACTTGAACTCTCTTACATATCTCTTGGAACTCACGCCGGCCTTCTTGAAGTGTCCCTGCTCGGCCTTGTTGGCGCCGTGCCTGTGAATCACTTCCTTCTTGCCGCTCGCATCCTTGTTGTTGATCCTATCCTTCTTGTCCACAAAACCAACCTGCACTGCACTGTATCCGTCGTTCTCCACAGTTTTGATCTGGGTCACCACACAGGGCCCGGCCTGGAGCACGGTGACAGGCACCAGTACGCCGTTCTCGTTGAAGATTTGAGTCATTCCGACTTTTGTTGCCAAAATTGCTTTCTTCATTTTTTCCTCCTAATTACTCTACAGCGGGACATGTAGTTGCATCGGAGATGCAACTACGGCAGATTGCGCTTCCGCGCAACTGCATAAACTGCAGTGCATATTTGTGATGCAGCTACGGCAGATTGTGCTTCCGCGCAACTGCATGATCTGCAGCGCAAACTTGTGATGTAACTATCATGTCCATACTAGTAGGGGATGGGAGTTTTGCAGAATCTGGATTCCGCAGAACTCCGGTTTTGCCAAACTGATTACTTTGTTTTCATTTTGATGTCGATGTAAACACCGGCCGGCATTTCCAGTCTCTGCAATGCATCAACTGTCTTCTGGGTCGGGGTAATGATGTCGATCAGCCTCTTGTGGGTTCTCTGCTCGAACTGCTCTCTGGAGTCCTTGTACTTGTGTACCGCCCGCAGAATCGTTACCACTTCCTTCTTGGTGGGAAGGGGCACCGGGCCGCTCACCTGGGAACCGTTCTTCTTAACTGTTTCGATGATTTTTTTGGCAGATGCATCAACAAGCTGATGATCGTAAGCCTTGAGTGTGATTCTCATTACCTGACTTGCCATAAAAAAAGTCGCCTCCTTTTCGCACTTTTGGTTGTAAGTACGACAAGCGGTGACTGTACACTCTCCCGTGTGTGTCCTAAGCCTTTGCGCAACGCTTTCTTCTCCCAGGCCTATTTCACAGCGAGGTAAAACTGGTTTACTACTCTCACGTCGTTTCTGTCTTGCGACAGACCATAAATCTGTACAGTGACTTGTCGTCAGTTTCCTAACTTGACATTCGCTCCACGGAAAACCCGCCCGCCATTGCTGACTGGCAGCAACCTCTCGCTTCACAGCTATCATGCCACAGCAATTAGTAGTATACATGGGAAATTCCAGCATTGCAAGACTTTTTTTGAAAATATTGTATTTTTTTAAGTACAATACCTCCCATCATCTTTGTAATTGTAAAACCAGCGGAACTGGTGTATAGTAGATGCGGAACCGCCGATATCTGACCGGCTGGGCCCGCTGCATATTAAACATATTATATATAGAAGAAAAGGGATTGATTATGTGGATTGCCAATAATTGGAAAGACTATGAGGTGCTGGATACCTCCGCCGGAGAAAAGCTGGAGCGCTGGGGTAAATATATTCTGGTACGCCCGGATCCTCAGGTGATCTGGGATACCCCCCACGGCCACCGGGGCTGGCGGCAGAAGAACGGCCACTACCACCGCAGCGCCAAGGGCGGCGGCGAATGGGAATTCTTTGACCTGCCGGAGGAATGGACCATCTCCTATCCCCTGCCCTGTCTGCAGGAAGGCGGCGGGAAAGCCACCCGGGAAGATCACCTGACTTTCCATCTCAAGCCTTTCAGCTTTAAACATACCGGACTGTTCCCGGAGCAGGCTGTAAACTGGGACTGGTTCTCCCGGTTGATCCGGGAGGCCGGACGGCCCGTAAAAGTTCTGAATCTCTTTGCCTACACCGGGGGAGCCACTCTGGCGGCAGCCGCCGCCGGAGCCCAGGTGACCCATGTAGACGCCTCCAAGGGCATGGTGGGCTGGGCCAGGGAAAACGCCGCCTCTTCAGGTCTGGGTGACGCGCCCATCCGCTGGCTGGTGGATGACTGCGTGAAATTTGTGGAACGGGAAATCCGCCGGGGCAGCAAGTACGACGGTATCATTATGGATCCTCCCTCCTACGGCAGAGGCCCCAAGGGAGAGATCTGGAAAATGGAAGAGAGCATATGGCCCTTCCTGCAGCTCACCGGCCAGATCCTGTCCAAAGACGCCCTCTTTTTCCTGATCAATTCCTATACCACTGGCCTGCAGCCCGCCGTGCTGACCTGTCTGGCCCGCCAGGCGCTGCCTCCCTCTCTGGGCGGCAGAGTGGAGGCACAGGAGATCGGCCTGCCCATTAGTTCCGCAGACCTGGTCCTCCCCTGCGGAGCCTCCTGCCGTTGGACCAGGGAATAGCCAGGTATAAAACCCCTGCGCAAAAGGGTTCCCAGTTAAAAGGAAATAAGTTTCGAACAGGCGGTACAGCCCCGATTGCAAGGACTGTACCGTCTTTTCCGGTTTCTATACACCCGAATATATGTTTTGCCGATAAGTTCACGATTCTCGTTATATAACTCCCTTTTCAGAAAAACATTCCCATTCACTACTCCACAAATAGTAATTTGTTAATGGCTTGAAAACTCGTTGATAATATCTATTTTCCCAACAATATGTAAATTAAATTCTTCTAATCTTTCTGCCGGAATCCAAAACTCTTTATGATACTCGTCTCCAACCTGATGAATTTCAAATTGCCCACAATAAGTATCATCAATCTCAAACTTTGTCACATATCCTTTATGGTCATCGTTATATTTTACATTCCATCTTGATGCAATTTCTACTGCATATTTCTCAGTGAGAACGGGATAAAAAATGGGCTGTTCAGGTAATCTAGGTGGAAATTTGCTATAATTGCTTTCTTCTATGAGTTTTAATTCTCTTGTACCAACAGGTCTATATAATATCATTCCGCCTTCTCCTCCACTAATCTCAATTTATTTATGAAATTATAATCTATTTTAAATGGGTACACAATTCCGAAAGGGATTTATATAAAACCCAACGTCCTATATCTTTACATTCTAACTACCGCATACATTAAGCTGTCAAAATCAGGAGGTGAGCTTGTAATTCCTTTTTCGATAAGAGTTAAGCCGTTTCGTGCAAGTTCTTTTTCAAATGTACTAAAGGATACTTTTCTGCACGACGTTCCGGCAACCATCATTTTACCCGACTCGTGATTTCTTTCTTGCAGGGTAAACGCTGTGGAAATATCGCTTTGGCATTCAAATTCACCGTCGCCCATTGTACAGATCAGTGCAATTCCGTCAGCAGCTAAGTGGCTGCGAATAAACTGATAAAAACCGTCTCTGTCCTCATCCGGCACCAACATATGGATGACTGCAACTCCAAAAATGAAATCAAATTCCGCATCCAACTTGTCGGACAGGCAATCTAAAACCCCAAAATGATTCTCATATTGCGGCATGCGCTTTTTGCAATACGCGATAGCTTCCTTTGAAATATCGGTTGCCATTAACGGAAATCCATGCTCCAGCACGGCCTTGGAATCTCTGCCTTCGCCGCAGCCGATCTCCAACAGCCTGTGTTCTTTCTTAATATTGTATTTATTGATCACCTCCATCACGATGGGGCTACTTACGTCGCTTAACCAACTGACGCCATGAGCATGAACTGTCTTGTAGCGTTCCTCATAAGCTGCATAATACTTTCTGTTATCCTTTTTCATATTCATACGATTGTTGTCCTCTCTCCCAAACCATATTATTGATTGCGCGTTATCTGTTCTTTCGTTCCGCACCTGCAGGATGGAGAACATACTTCTGATTCGGATAATTCATTTCCTCAATAAGCGCATCTGCAGCAAAACCATATTTTTCATAAAATGCTCTTGGAGCGAGTCCTTTTTCATCGCCGGCTCGGAACGTGGAAACAGATATTTCTTTTGTTCTATCCAAATTACACAGCGCTTCATCCATAAGCATTGATGCTACACCACGCCGACGGTATTCGGGGGAGACAGCGAGACAGCAGATCATGTTGTGTCCTCGTGAGAACAGCATAACACCGGCAATCTCGTTTTCTTCTTTTACACAGACAGCCTGTCGCTTACCCATAAATTTAAGTACGGTGGCTCGATGCTCATTTAACTTCTCTTGTGATTCCAGACCCGGAAAATTCCATCTAAGCCGTGTTACAAGGCTCATCCATTTTTCAATATCTTCGGGTACTCCATAAAAGAGCTGCACAGCATTCCGCCTCCTTAAGTCATTTTGTTATTGAAGCAGTTCATCTAATTCTGCCGCTTTCACGAGCAAAATAAACAAAGCAGAAGTGCATCGTTCAAAATGCACTTCCGCTGAAATTTGTCTCGCCCAACTGTCTCTGCTTTTTATCTGTCATAAGGACGCCGGAGATTTTTACGGCAGTCACAGCATCAATAGAACATTGTGGCAAAGCCTGCCATAATCGCGATGATGATCAGCAGCACATAAAACGCCAGGAAACATCCCGCAAAAATCAGATTGGCCTTAAAGAAGTTGGACTTACTCTTCTTCTCTCCGCTGCTGAAAGCCCATACAAATACCAGGATCAGGTTCACGCAGGGAATCAGCATCAGCAGGTCTACGATGAGCCACTCCTTCACCGACATGGGCTCTTCCATTTCGCCGCTGCCCTGGTAGGTCTGATAGCTTTGATAGCCCTGGTACTGAGGCTGCTGGTAGGGATTCTGCTGGTAAGCGCTCTGCTGATAGTAAGGATTCTGAATACCGTCCTGCGCGCCCTGTCCCTGGCTGTACGTGCCCTGGGCCCCGGCGGCCTGCTGTCCGTAAGGATCCTGTGCGCTTCCCGTCTGTCCGTAAGGATCCTGCGCATTTCCCGCCTGTCCGTAAGGATTCTGTCCCTGACTATAGGGACTGGTTCCGCTGCTCTGTCCGTAAGGGCTTGTACCGCTGTTCTGCCCATAGGGATCCGTGCCGCTGTTCTGTTCGTAAGGGTTCTGGCTGTTATTATAATCCATTTTGTCCTCCTCATAAGTTCTTTTTTTTAATCTTATCATACCAAAGCCCATCCGTCCACCGCTGTTTGCGTAAAGTTTGTATCAAGTACTCGTTGGCATTTTCCCTTTTATGAGCACCTTGGTTGTTACAAATTCCTACCTAGAAGATATTAAAACTTGATTTGAGATAAAAAAGATATGCTATAATTCTTCTGCAAAACAAAAAAATTTATTTTTTTTACAACCAAAATGACAAAATCCGTACTTAGTATAGTGGAGGCTGTTTATCTACAAAATAACAAGGAGGTGAAAACATACTATGGATGACGAGACGATTGTAAGTCTTTACTGGGCAAGAGATGAAAGCGCGATTGCAGAAACATCTTCAAAATATGGCAGGCTTTGTAATCATATCGCAAATAACATTCTCTCAAACTACCAAGACAGGGAAGAATGTCTCAACGATACTTACCTTGCAGTCTGGAACGCAATCCCGGATAAGCACCCAAACAGATTTTCCGTATTCTTGAGCAGGATTGTCAGAAATCTGGCTTTGAAGAAATATGAATATATTTCTGCTGCAAAAAGAAATCCGGCTGTTGTTACCTCATTAGAGGAATTAGGTGACTGCGTATCCGGGACAGACAGCATAGAGCCGGAAATCGAAAAAAAGCATATCGAAAGTACGATTGATAAGTTCCTCTGGCGGTTAGAGGAAGAAAAACGGGCTGTATTTATACGTCGGTACTGGTATTTTGATTCAATCGAAACTATCTGTAAATATACAGGCTTCAGCCAGAGCAAGGTAAAATCCATGCTTTACGAAATGCGCCGCAAGTTAAAAAAATATTTAGAAAGTGAGGGTATTAAAGTATGAACAAAAAACAGCTTTCCGAACATATTGGGAACATTGATGACCGGCTTGTTGAACAGGCAGAGAATATCCCAAATTACAGACAACTGCATCACCGTCAGACAATAAGACGCTTCCTTACTGCCGCCGCAGCTTTTGTGCTTATGGCTTGCAGCTTTAGTGCAGGCGCGTTTGCCTTTGCCCGTGAAACAGTGGTTGAAGTGCCAGTAGAACAGGAAATGATAAAGTTGGAAGAAATCAATCTTACACTGATCCTGCCCGATGATTGGAAAGGAAAATATTCTGTAGAAGCTAGTGGTCAGAATTATATTGTTTATCACACACAGGTCAGAGAAGATGTCGGTGCGGGGATAGACGCATTTGACGGCGGTGTCCTGTTTTATATCGTCTGCTATGAGGAATCCATGACACCGGATCAATTCATAGAAAAGGGATATGATTTTGTCCAGTACCGTTATCTGTTTTCTACCAGCGATAAAACTTACATTCTCTGCTATCCAGGTGACGTACAGTGGAATCCCGAAAATTCAGAACAGGAAACGGAATATCTGGGAATGGAGGGAGAAATAAAAGATATTAAGTTTGTGGTTGACAATATCCTTGCGGACTGAAAATGTTTTGAATCTTGAAACAGGCATGGTGGGAATGCTGAACGTAAGGTATTTTTGTTCATAACCATATAGCTTTAACAGAAAAGTAAGTTTTAGTATCACAATTACATGGAGGTTAAAAATGAGAAACACAAAACAGAAACTATGGAAAAATATTTTGGTAATTGGCATTTTATCCGCAATATTACTTTCCGGGTGCGGCAAAGAAAATGTGCCAAAGGAAGAACCACTTATGGGCAGCGGCAGTGAAAGTATAGTGGCAGAAAAAGACAGTGTGCCGGAAGAAAATAATGCAGAAGCCGAAAAGCCGACAGAAGATACTGCACCCAGTGAAAAGGTTCTGGAGCAGGCTATAAGCGAATGGAAAGAAATGTACGCTTCGTTTTATGAGTATAAGGATTGCTCCGCAGTTCTTGTGGAACGTAAAGAAAATGACGGAACGGTGGACGAGATATTCACACTGGATATTACATACTTGTCCGGGCAGCCGGAAAGCGATGAGCCGGAGCATTTCATTGCGGATATGAAAGCAAGCTATCCGGCGGATAATCCAGAGGATATTACTTTATGGATGGATAACAGCGGCGGAGCAATGACTGATTTCACACTGTTTAAAGAGTGTGGTCCCGGTTGACAGGTAATATCCCACTGATATTTCCAAAGATACCTTATGTTCAACATTCCCATCATATTTGAATGTTTAATCGGTATATATAAAAACTGCCAGTTGTGTCTGCTAAGGAAGCCGTAACATTGCTTTTGCATTGGCAAACTGGAAATATAATATTCAAAGTTTCCTGTTTTTTTACGCCCGTTTTGCTTTTCCCCGGCTTTACAGCGGGAGAAAATACCGCCACAAAGTTGGCGAAAGCCACGCCACGCAAGCCGGGGGAAAACGGCAGAAGCCAGCACAGCGGAATCCGTCACTTTCTAAGAGCAAGATTCTACCAAAGTGACTGCTTATTACTTCCACATAGCTGTTTCCTTTCCCGTCTCTTTTGGGGGACTTGGCGGCGCTTTGGATATAAAACGTCAAAAAAGATGCCGATTATATGGAAGCTGCAGTGCAGGAAAAGGAACTCAACGAGCAATACAAAAAACTTGATTTATCAAATGAACAGTGGGAAGTCATAATGCGGCGGTTGTTTTCCAGATGGGTTTGCAATTGTGTTTTTCCCTGCTAATGCAACTAACTGACTTATAAAACACACAGAAAAGCAGCGGTATTTCATGACTTTTTAAAGACTTGAAATTCCGCTGCTACCGTGTTTTTGTTTAGTTGTGAAAGAGATTTTCTTCTCTCTTATATCCCCTGGTGCGTACCATTGCAACATGGAGTTTGGGGAAGTGTCAAGAGAAATTAGGTTCTTTCCAAAGTTAGTTGATTTTGCATTTTAATTCGAGCCGCAATAGCTTCCCTTTCAGCAGTTCGAAGCTATTGCGGCCATACATGATCCGTTTCACCACTTTCAGCTTATTGACACTCCCCTCCGCGAGCCCGTTATTATAATCCAATTCAATCGCTTTCCTCACAGCATCTATATCTCTCCGAAGCCCATTCACGAAGCTGTCGATCTTCTCTATCTTCAGCCTTTCGGCATCTTCCATCCACTTCTCCAGATCCCCTGGCTTTTTGGAGAACAGCATCTCCTTGAAAGTTTTTACGATGTCATGTACCTCACCGATGAGCGGATATCTTTCAATGACCTTATTCAGCTGTTCCTGTGATATCTTCTTCACTTCGTCAATGGGGCTGTATAACAGGCGTATCAGCCATTTCCGTTCTATCTTCTCCACAGGCTCCGTATTGTCCGCTTCTGCCTCTTTCATGAGCCTGCGTTCCCGTGTCGTGTACATCCGGATCGTTGAGCACGCCCCCTCATACCCCTCTTCCCTTATGGCTTCTTCTATCTGGCGGAACGCGCATCCCTTACCCAGCATCTGCTTTATCTTTTCAGCGTATGGCTTAATCTTGCTGTCCCTGGTGGTATTGTACAGGCCATGTGCCGGATTGAAGTCCGGGGACTGGTATCTCCTTACTGTCGCACCGCAGATGCCTACTTCCGCTGCAATCTCTTTACATGTCCATCCCTGCTCCGTCAGTTCCCGGACTTTTTCTACCGCCTTTTTCTTTTTTTCATAGGCCGCATTGTGCTCCCTGGTGGGGAAGTCTTTCTCCCAGTAGTCTCCAGTCCCTTTCCCCTCATAATGGGAAGCAGACACGGGAAGCCCTATATTCGCAGCCACAAGAGAAGTCATCACGCTCTTCGCCGCATCTGTCAGCCCTTTTAAAAGATGAAAGCGGTCGCTGACCTGTACGATTCCTGCATCTGCCTGTCTCACGGCGCTGTTATAAGATACGGAGCCATCACGGGAGACAATCTCGAGATTGGGAAAGGAGGACAGCCATTCCGCCACGTCACCGACCTCCCGCGAGGGGAGCAGGTCTATGATCCTGTGAGGGTCGATATCTACCATGACAGTTCCGTATGTATGCCCTTTTTTAAAGGCAAAGTCATCTATGCATACCTTTGTGGCCTTCCCTTTATCTGGAAGGGGTATATCTTTTTTTTAAGAGATTGCAGATGGTGCTCTTCCCTACATCCGCTATCCCGTCTTTCAGCATGTCCGACGCACTTACCGAACTGACATTCAATGAGACATTGATGATCTTTTCCAGGAGCCGCCTGCTCTTCTTGGCCTTGGGGCTGATAAAGCCGAAGGTCTCCGCAAAGGTCTTATGGCCGCATTCCGAATTTGTACAGAACATCTTTCTGTTCTCAATGATGATTCTGCTCTTCATGCCCATGACAGGAAGATCCTGGAAGCTGCGCTCATAAGCGCTATGCCTTTTGGATGAGGCATGCCCACAATATGGGCATACAGCCTCTTCTCTATTGGATGCGACCCGAATGAAGATGGTGTCCCCAATTATTTCGTGGCTGATATAATCCAGGCTTGGATCCAAAAGCTTAATGAATTCATCCATATGCGGCATCTCCATGACATAAATAATCTGTTTTCAGTATACCACATTTATCCAGAAAAATCATCTGTTTTCAACTAATATTGGAAAGAACCAGAAATTAATTCATTTTCTAATCCATATAGTATGCAACTACATCTCTTCTAAGTTGATGCAACATAGCATCTTCCGAAATATTCATATAATATAAATCCCCATCTTCTAATACTCCATTCATAGCATCAGTTAAATTATCTGCACTTTCAATGACAAAAGCATTTAATTTCTCTAAATATGTAATCTTACAATAGCAATTATTATATACTAAATATTGGTATTGCTTTTCTCCAACAAACTCAATTTTAAATCCAAGTTCAATTAAAATATTTTGATGACTTAAATTTTCAGGATGATATTGCAAAATTCTATCTCCACCCCAATTTACTTTAAATCCACCACCTTCTTCAAATGGTATTCCTTTAAAACTACCTCTACTTAATGGTTGAACATCATATCCATTTTTTATTAAGTAATCATACAATTCGTTGCCGCTTAGCCACTGTGGCGGCGCTCACATCCGCCGCCAGTTCACACAGGGCCATCTGTGTGAAATAGCGCAGAACCTCCTTCTTCCCCATGTTCTTTGCCGCCACGGAAAAGCCGTATAGTCCTGTGGCCAGGGTTATCAGGTCCACCGCCGCACCCACCAATATCCAGAAGTTGCTCTATGTACCCCAGTTCATTCTCCGTGATATCATGTTTTTCATACCAGCTTAGGTCTACCCTTTTTCGCTCCATGTACATTCTCCCTGTCCCCTGGGGCACACTCCCGTTCCATTCCGGCCTATACCGCTTCCTCAAAAAAGCAGGGCATCATTTTTCAGGCCCTTCCACTCTTTTCTCTGCGATAGCCAGACGAGGTCTTCTGTCTGATTATACTCCCTCTTTTTACGTATCTTATCCGCTTTCTGCCACAGACAGAAGCCGTCCCCCCTGCTCCACGCAGAAGCAACATGGGACGGCCTGTCTTCTTTTCTCTTATTGGAACGCAGGGGTTTGTCGTAGCATAAATCCTAAACGCCCTCCGGATATTTATCCTTGATGATCAGGGGAATCTGGGACAGCATATTGTCTATGTCCTCAAACATGGCGCTCTTGGTGGTGCCCAGGCGGCTGGCCCGCTCGATATGCCGCACTACCTCCTGGTACTGGGATTTGATCTCGTCAAAGAAATTGTAAAGAACCTGCAAATCCCCCTTGGACTCCTGGATCACATCGGAGATGGCAGTCTGTACGGAGGCCGCTCCCTCCGCCGTCTCCGTGATTCTGTGAAAGGATTCATAGGTATTGTTCACCGTCTCGAAATTCTGGTTCAGAGCCTGCTGGGACGCCATGATGCTGCCGCTGAGCTGATTGGCGCCGCTCTCCACATCGTGAACCCCGGCATCCACTTCCCCCGCCAGGCCCTTGATCTCGTCCGCCAGTTCCTTTACCCTCTCTGCCACCACGGCGAATTCCTTGCCGTACTCCCCCGCCCGGGCCGCCTCGATGGAGGCATTGATGGCAATGATATTGGTCTGGTCCGCTATGGATACGATTTTCCTCATGCACTGCTGTATGTTCTTCACCGAACCCTGCAGCTGCCCAAAGGTCTGCTCCATCTCCCGGTAAGTCTCCTCCACCTGCTCGGAAGTGCTCCGAAGTTCCTCCACCTTGGCCTGCGTGTCGGACACCGTCTGGGTGATGGCTTCCCTCACCTGGGCGAACTGGCCCGCCGCCTGGTTGATATTGGAAAAGGACTGGCCGAAGTCCTGAAGCTGGGTCTGGAAGTTGTCCGCCTTGTCCAGCACCCCTGCAAAGGAACTTCCCACCATGCCCAGTTCAAACAGAGACTCCACTTCTTTATTGATCAGGTCCTTCTTGTAATCCTTCAGGCTGTCTGTCACATGCAGGATCGGATAGAGAGTATCCTGGGTATGATACACCTGGCCGGATTTGTTCCGGCGCTTATTGGAAAATGCCATATGTAATCTCCTCCATATTTAAGTTCCGCTTATTCCCTCCAGGCCTGGGGCCCGGCAGAGAACACATCGTTTTATTCAAACACCACGCAGGTCATGGACTGGTTGACGAACCGGTTATTATAATGCTCTCCGTAACCCACAAGCCCCGCATGGCTGCCAAGCTGCGACATATCCCGCAGATATTCCTGCATATAACCCTGCTCGCTGAACAGTTTGTAACGGAACAGGCAGTTTACCGAGAACACCGCGGACCGCTTGGGGAAATCCGCGCAGATTTTACGGATGGTCTCTCTGGTGATAGCTCTGTAATCTCCCAATTCCAGCAGAATCAGCACATCGGAATCATTAACCTGCCGGAAGCAGGCCAGCGCGTTGCCCGCCACTTCCTTTATGGAAATGATGCAGATATCGTCCCCGTTCAGCTTTCCGAAAGGATTCTTGAAAGTCTGGGTCAGGATTTCCTGATCCGTCACATGGAGGATGCTCTGATACACCTGCTTGGCCGGTCTCCCGTTCAGTGCCCCCAATATATAGTTGGCCCTGTCTGTCTGGGACGCAATAAAACGGTATTTTCCAAGAGGGTGATAGATATTCTCCTTATAGGTCTTAACCCGTCCTCCCTGGTTGCGCACCAGTCCGTAAGCCACTGCGTCCTGATACACCTTCCCGTTGGCGGAAACCTTGCCTCCGTCCCCGGTACCACCCACCAGCTGGATACCCTGGGGGCCGAGCACCGTGTGGATGGTGGTCAATGCGCAGGCATCGTTCCCGGCGCAGAAATCAATGCACACCGTGTCCCGTTCCGATCCCCCCACTTTCCGCAGGTCCTCCTCCAGGCGACGGATATATTTTACCGGCATGGTGGACACCTGCTCCAGCACATTGGCTGCCGCGCCCACCCCATCATAAAATGCTATGACGGCGACTCCTGACTCTACAACTCTGGTATCATAACCCATACCGATGCAGCCGATGCTGGGGACCCCGGGAAATGACTTCTCCAGCGCCTTCACATGCTCTTCAAACTGGGTATTATTGGACAACAGCATGATAAACTGGGGATTCCTCAAGCCGCTGGTAGCCTCCGCCAGGTCGCCCCTCTGGCTCATAGCAAAAAACTGCCTCATATTATGTATGCCTCCCTTCCTCTATCCGCATAGCAGATAATTGTATTTATTATACTAGAAAAAACTTCCTACAGTCAATAGGCTTTGGAGAATGAATTTCCTTTCCAAAAAAGTGGATAATCCTTCCAGACTATGGTATGATAAAAGCTGGAGAATCCCTCCAAATACTGACTGTGGCGCAGCCGCCGACAGCCCTGCGGCTCCCATGGGGAAAAGAGGTTATCACTATGGCTAAAACATTACCCACAAGGGACCAGGTGGCCCCGGAGGACACCTGGAACCTGAGTCTGATGTACGAGTCCCGGGAGGCCTGGGAAACCGACCTGACGCTGTCCCAGGAGATGGGACGGAAGCTGGCGGGCCGGGAGGGCCATGTCTGCGACAGCGCGCAGAGCCTGCTGGAGGTCCTCAGAGAGCAGACCGCCCTGTACCGCAAGCTGAACCACCTGGGCGTATATGTGTCCTGTCTCAGCGATCAGGATACCGCCAACGACACCCACCAGGAGATGAGCCAGCGCTTCTCCAGCATATTGGCCGGCATCCAGAGCGGCATCTCCTTCATCACCCCCGAGATTCTGGAACTGGAGCCTGCAAAATTGGAAGACTTCTATAAGCAGTGTCCCGATCTGGAAGAATATCGGATCGACTTGGAGGACACCCTGCGCCTGAAGCCCCATATTCTGTCCAAGGAGATGGAAAAACTGCTGGCGGATGCCTCCGAAGTCTGCGGCAATCCCGATCAGACTTACTCTATTTTCAGCAACGCGGACATGAGATTCCCCGAGGTGGAGGATGAAAACGGGGAGATGGTACAGATCACCCACGGACGCTTCGTACCCCTGGAAGAATCCGCCGACCGCCGGGTCCGCAGAGAGACTTTTGAAAAGCTGTACGGCGTGTACAAACAATATTCCCGCACACTGGCCAGCATCTACAGCGGCCAGGTGAAGCAGCTGATCTTCCAGGCCCGGGCCCGCCACTATGACAGCACCCTGGAGGCAGCCGTAGACATGGTCAACGTATCCCCTCAGGTGTATCGGAATCTGGTGGACACCGTGAACAGGAATCTGGACAAGATGCATCGCTATATACGCCTGCGCAAACGTCTGCTGGGCGTGGACGAACTGCATATGTACGACATCTACACCCCCATTATCGCCGGCGTATCCAAGGAGATTCCCTTTGCGCAGGCCCGGGAGACCGTGCTGAAGGCTCTGGCCCCTCTGGGAGAGGACTATCTCAAGGTGGTCCGGGAAGGTTTTGAAAACCGCTGGATCGATGTGTACGAGAACGAGGGCAAGCGCAGCGGCGCCTACTCCACCGGTTCCTACGACAGCTACCCTTACATCCTGCTGAACTATACCGGCAATATGGACAATCTGTTCACCCTGATCCATGAGATGGGCCATTCCATGCACACCTGGCACTCCAACCACGCCCAGCCTCCCATGTACGCCCATTATCGGATCTTCGTGGCGGAAGTGGCCTCCACCTGCAATGAGATCCTGCTGATGGAATACCTGCTGGCCCACACCACGGACAAAAAAGAAAGGGCCTATCTGCTGAACCACTATCTGGACAGCTTTAAGGGAACCGTGTACCGCCAGACCATGTTCGCGGAATATGAGATGATCACCAACCAAATGGCGGAGGAAGGCCAGAGCCTGACGGCGGAAGCGCTGACCAAAGTATATTATGATCTGAACTCCAAGTACTATGGTCCGGACATGGTATCCGATCCGGAGATCGGCGTGGAATGGGCAAGGATTCCCCATTTCTATTACAATTTCTATGTATATCAGTACGCCACATCCTTCTCCGCCGCCGTGGCCATCGCCCACAGCATCCTGGAGGAAGGCGCTCCCGCCGTGGAACGCTACAAAAAATTCCTCTCCGGCGGCTGCTCCATGCCCCCGGTGGAACTGCTAAAGATCGCAGGCGTGGACCTGACCACCGCCCAGCCCATCCAGGACGCTCTGGACGTATTCGGCCAGGTGATCGAGGAGTTGGAAGAACTCACCAAATAAATCCGGTGTACACGCTAAGGGTTTTTAAACGGCAATGTCGGAAAGGACTGTCGCAAAAATGCAACAGTCCTTTCTTTGCCGCGGGTCCCTGCGCCCACAACTCTTTTCCGTCATTGACTTTTCCAAGCCACCGTAAAGGCTTTTTGAATCTCTTCCAGATCCTGTATCAGGATTTGGGAATATTGGCAGGCTTCCTGATAGATTCGCTCCGCCCCTGCATAATCCCCTTCCAGCAATGCGTCCACTGCCTGTTTGCCGAAGGAATGAAACTTTTTATGTTTATCCTCCAGTTCCCTCCACTTTCCCATGACAGCAGGATCCAGCGGAACAATGGCATAGTAGAAATGGCCGAATCCACATTTCTTTTCATTTATCTGCAGCGGAAGGATGGTCTTCTCCCTTACGATCTTCTCCAGGTTGGACAGCCAGCCTTTATGCGCGTTGACCGCCTTTTCCATATATTCGGCGAAATGTCTGTCCTCCAGTTTATAGAACGCGTCCTGCGCCATCCGTCCCATGGCCTTTGCAGCCCCGTCCAGACTGGCCTCTATGGCCCCCAGCGGCGCGGCAATGTTGTCGATGTTCTGGCTGTGCGCTCTCATCTGGGTCATATCCTCCTGCAGTATCCCGCACTGCTTGTCAATATCCGCCGCCCGGGATTCCAGCTCTATGATGGAACTGCTGATCTCCTGGCTGAGACCGGCCAGAGAAGAGATACTGTCCGTAATTTTTTCCAGATGCTTTCGGTTGTCCTCGTTCAATCCCCAAATACGACCGATTTTATCCGTTACCTTCTCCATGGATTCTATGGTGTCATCGGCGCTCTTGACGCTCTTTGAAGAAGCCGACCGGATATCCGCCACAAAATGTCCCATGCTGGTGGTCAGGTTCTGGGTCTCACCGGCCAGGTTTCGGATCTGGTCTGCCACCACTGCGAAGCCCTTTCCCGCTTCCCCGGCCCGGGCGGCCTCTATGGAGGCATTCAGCGCAAGCAGATTGGTCTGATTGGATATGGAATTGATACCCTCGATCACCTGGTTCATCTGACCTAAAATCCGGGAAAGCTGCCCCATATCCTGCTGCATTTCCCTGGACGCGCGGATGGTATTGTGAGAAAGATCCCTGGTCTGGGTCAGTTCCTGCTGGCCTTCGTCAATCTTCTGATATACATTCCTGGCCTCTTCCGATACCTGGATGATGGTGTCGGTCAATTCCTCATGCTGCCGGGACACCGATTCCGACACGGAAGCCGCCTCCCCGGAGGCTTTGTGAATCACACCCGAAGCCTCCGATACGCTGTCCGAAATTTCCTGCAGCATCCCGGAATAATGTCTTAAAGACAGGTCCAGGGAGCTGATCCGCATCAGGGAATCAAAAAGATTGGACATCACCGCCTCAAACTGGGAACGCCCCGCAACCAGGCGGTCATATATCTGCGCCATCTCCGCGGACTCTCTGCCGTAGTCCGCCTCCTCCAATTGTGCCATCGCCTGCATCAGGCTTTTTCCTCTTGATTTCATCAAAATACCCATAACATACCTCTTTTCATGCACTTATCCGTCTCTTTTACCGTTCCCTCATAATATCAGAAACCTGCGCAGCAGATTTTCCTCATAGTAAGTCATGGGCTCCCTATAAGGGAACATGGTCATCATCCGATATCCATACAGCACCATCATACCCACACAGACTGCGGCCAGCATCCCTTTCCAAAGTCTCTGACAGGACTCCAGCACATAACGGTCCAGCAGAAACACAACTCCCAGCGCCAGCCAGGCATACCCAAAGGGCTGCAGCTGCCAGCTTTCCGCAAAATGCCCCTGCAGGATCAGGAGAATACTTCTGGTCAGACCGCATCCGGGGCAGGGAAGCCCCAGCAATTCCCTGCTGGGGCACAGACCATGGCCCAGCAGACTGACCCCCGTCGTCACGGCTGCCGCCACCAACAGCCCTGTCTTATAATTGTCCCAGTCCCGCCGCAGAGTCCTGCCGATCTCCCTGCCCGTTCTGATTCTCATAGGCACCCCATTCCCTGCTTTAGCGGATATCATAGACACTCCGCACTCTGAAATTCTCTGCGTCTCCCTCCAGGATCCGCACTCTCTTTTCTCCGGGATTCATATCAAAATAATTGTCGGAGAGTTTCACATAGCGATATCCGCTGTCCGGGCCGATGCTTTCTTCAAAGCCAAGAATCTCCACGGATTTGGCAAAATGCTCCGCCCGGATCACCAGGCTGTCTCCCTCCCGGCGCACCGTCAGACCCGGGTCCGCAAAGCAAAAATGCTTGGGCGCCGTAAACAGGCTGACACCCTCGGAGACGATCTGTCCCTCCACTTCCAACTGATAGCTGAAATACCGCTCCCGCGGGTCGAATCCGGGACTGTCCGTAAACTCTGTCTTATCCAGCCACAAAGTGTCCAGAGGGCCCACACTCACCCGGGGATCCCCCCAGAGCAGCACCTCTCCCAGCGGATTGCGCAGCTGCCAATGGCAGATGCCCCGCAGCTCCTCCAATGTCTCATTGGACACGCAGAGTTGTGCCGATACCTCCATGGGGCCCGGTTCCATAATGCAGTAGGGGCGCTGGGACAGTTCCCCCATCTCCTGGCAGGAAAGCAGCACCGGGGCAAACATCCGCTTCTGGGCATAATGCAGCGGCTTCCATCTCCCGTAATAATCAATGCTGGCCCAGGAAGCCACCGGCCAGATGTCATTGAGCTGCCACACCACCGTGCCCATGCAGTGGCCTCGATGCCTGCGGAAATGTTCCACACCGTACCGTATGGCCTCCATCTGCAGCAATTGAGATGCATAGAGCAGCAGGTCAAAGCTGCCGGGATACAGATAGGTGGCCGACAGATAATTCAGGATCTTGCCGTTGGCCGCCACATTCCGCTGGTGCATCTCCATGACCCGGGAAAAAATATTCCGATCCTCCGGCTCCGTAAAACTCTCCACGGTCTGCAGACAGGGGAAGGACTGGAAACCGAATTCCGACAGATAGCGGAACCGGAATTTGCGGTATTCGGTAAAGGGCTTGTTTCCATGCCACACATCCCAATAGTGGGTATCCCCCCGGTTTTCATCCCAGGGATTGTCAAAATTCCCGCCCGATGACGGAGAGGAGGGCCAGTAAAAGGTATGGGGGTCCTCCTGCCGCAGAATCTTGGGGATGATATGCTCATACAGCTTGATATAATCATAAAACTGTTTCTGAGACGGCTTCCAGCTTCGGTCCAGGGTCTGGGTCTCCATCTCGTTATTGCCGCACCACAGCCCCAGACAGGCATGATGCCGGATGCGCCGCACATTGTCCCGGGTCTCCGCTTCGATATTCTCCTCAAAGGCTTCATTCAGTTCATAAGAAGAGCAGGCATACATAAAGTCCTGCCACACAAGCAGGCCCAGCCGGTCACAGGCATCATAGAAAAAGTCGTCCGGGTAATAGCCCCCGCCCCACACCCGGATGCTGTTGTGCCCGGCCCGGGCCGCGTCCGCCAGCAGCTTCTCCGTGCGCGCCGGAGTCACTCTGGACAGCAGATTATCCTCCGGAATATAGTCCGCTCCCATGGCAAAGACATCCACGCCGTTCACCTGATGGGCAAACTGATTCCCCCACTCATCGGCCCGGGTGTCCACCGTCATGGTGCGCAGGCCGATCTGCCGCTCCCAGGTATCCAGAATGCGTCCGTCACTGCCCAGCAACAGGGCCTTCACCTTGTAAAGAGGCTGCTCCCCGTAGCCATTGGGCCACCACAGTCGGGGATGCACGATGGTGATGCTGCCGTCCGGGGACTGGCCGTACACCGTACCCTCGGGAGAGGTCACCGTGACTGTCGCCGACAACTCTTCCTCCTCCCGGAACACCTCCAGATCCACCTGGAATTCCAGCCGCACCCGGTCCACCTGTACTCCGATACGGCCCTCCGCCGTCTGGGGCACAGGCACGGAAAGGGGCTTCTGCACCCTGCTCTCCCCGGGATTGACCCGGCACATATGAGGGCCTTCGTGCCGCTGGACCACATAGACGCTGTCCAGCCGGGCGCTGTCTATAAGCTGCAGGCTCACCCCCCGGAAAATCCCGGCGTCCGGCAGCCTGGGACCCCAGTCCCAGCCGAACATGCAGTGGGCCTTGCGCAGATGGGGATAACCGGCCATGGCCTCGTTGGACCCGCCGGTGAACACCTTCTCATTTTCTTCTTTAATATATCGAATAGGGGAATGGAGCAGTACCCGCAGGGTATTGCGCCCCACCCGGGCCAGCTGCCGGATATCGTATTCCCATATCCGGTGCATGTTCTCCACATGACCCAGCAGCGTCTCCCCCAGATACACTTCGCCCAGAGTGTCAATCCCCTCAAACCGCAGCATAACCCCGTCCAGGGAAAGCATCTCTTCCGTGATCTCCAGGTCCGTCTCATACACAAAATCATTCTCCATCAGCCGGGTGGCATTCAGTTCATTATCCCGGTAATAGGGATCCGGCATCTTCCCCTGCTCCAGCAGAGCTGCATACACGGAACCCGGGACCCTGGCCTCCATCCACTCCTCCGGGATATGATATACATTCTCTCCCAGTATCTTCATTCTCCAGTTTCCACACAAATCAATCTTTTGCATGACCGCCTCCTGTTTCGCTTCCTTTCGTTCCGCCCGTTCTCCCGGAACATCCGCAGCCCATAATCCCGGGCCGCTCTGCCGCGCATTCATAAAGGGCAGCTTCCGCTGCCCTCGCCGTCACTGTTTCAGCTGCATAATCGTATCCGTTACCTGTTTCAGTGCATTTTTGATATTCACGCTGGTTACAGCCATCCCCTGAGCCAGCTTCTGTACCTCCTGGGCCACCACGGCAAACCCCCGGCCTGCCTCCCCGGAGCGCGCCGCCTCTATGCTGGCGTTCAGCGCCAGGATTTTCTGCCGGTTGCTGAACGCCTCGATCTGGTGGGTGTTCTCATTGGCCATCACAAGCTGTTCCGCCGCCTTGTTGATGCCCTCCTGCAGCTGGTTCACGATCTGTTCATTCTGGGTGGTGGCATAGCTGGCCCGCACAAACATGTTGATTACATCCCCCAACAGTTGAGCGGAAGCCTCTATCTGCTCTCTGGTCCTTACGTTCACCTGCTGCAGCGCCTCTATGTAGCGGTCCTCGTCTATCCCCAGTTCCCTGGCCGTGGCCCGGAAACTCTCCTCATCCGGATTTTCCGGCAGTACCTGGCCGCCGATGACGCTCCCCAGCACCGTGCCGTCTCCCAGCGTAATGGGAATGCCAAAGTCCATCAGCCCCGCATGGCAGGCATAGACGCCTTTGCCCTCCCGGTCATTCTTCTCACAGCGCCTGCAGCCCTCCGCGCTGCCCCGGGTCAGCTTGATACAGAAATCCGTAAAATTATAGCATTGGCTGATATACTGGCCGTCCTCTCCCACGGCCACAGTGGCCAGCCCCGTACTCTCCGCCCAGTTCTGCATAATCTCCTCGAACTTCTTCATATCACAGAAATCCTGTATTTTCATCCCCATTTCCTCCCGCGCTCCCTATACTGTTTTCTACGAATATCCCCAAGATACTTATCCGTGTCCCTGTCTCCATAGTTCATTTTACTATACTTAATTCTTTTTTACCATAGATTTTACAATAAATTAAACAAATATTTTTCTCAGTCCAACACCTGGCCATAGCCCAGACATTTGACCTCCCCGGCCTGCACCATCTCCAGGTAGTCAAGGGGCCGGGCCACTTTCCCGGGCAGTTCCACGCCGCTGCCGGGAAGCCCCTGCAGATGATGAGAATCCGACCCCGCCGTGCCCGGCAGTCCGTACATCATGGCATAGATCTTGGCCCGGTCATTGGTCTCCGGCTGCTTCAAATGCGCCCCGTTGACGATTTCCACCCCGTCCACGTCCCGGGGAAACAATTCGATGTGGTCGATATAGTCCCTCTCCCGGAACGGATGGGCGTGAATGATAAACGCCCCGTCCTGATGCATCAGGAAAAAAGCCTTCCTGGGATCCACCCGGTCTATATCCTTATGCCGGATCAGCCATTCCCTGTCCAGATTGTAGACCAGGAAATCCGCCCCCCGGACTCCGTACTCGAAGCCGAAAAATACATCCAGCCCGATCTTCTCCCCTTCTTCTCTGGCATGCTCATACCCCAGGCAGAAGCGCTCGATCCGCTCCCGCCAGGGCAGACACAGGGGCACCGCCGTATTTCCGTTGAAAAAATGATCCGTCACAAAGATCCCCGTATATCCCAGTTCCTTATAGGCCCGGGCCATCTCCGCCCCCGACGCGCTGGCGCAGGCACTCCCCTCACAGGTATGCAAATGTGTCTCGTATCGAAATCCCATCTATCCTAATCCTCCCCCAGCTTCAGCGCCTTGCTGATATTCATGCGGGCCACGATCCGGCTGATCACCAACAGGCACACCAGCACCACCACGCCGATGACGCCGAAAAGCTGCAGCAGATCCCCCCTGTCGGTGATCAGTTCCAGGGGCAGCACCTGATCCGAGGCCGCATAGGCATTCTGAATCATGGGTACAAACATGCGGGAACCGGCCAGACCGATCAGCGTCCCCATCAAAATGGAATACAGCCCGCAGAATACCTGTTCCAGCGCCAGCACCAGACTGATCTCGGCTTTTCGCATCCCCATGGCCCGGAGCACGCCGAACATCAACTCCCGGGAGCGGATGGACAGGATGAAGTAGAGCAGATAGCCCACGCCGCACAGCAGCAGCACCACGATGAAACTCATGGTCAGAATCCCGTTGGTTCCCTGAAACAGCGTGTCGCTCCTCGTCTCCTCCCGCACCTCTCCCAGATCCACCAGCCTGGTCAGCCGCACCTCCGGGTGCTCCTCCAGCCAGGAGTACAGCCCGTCCGTGTTCTCCTGTGCCCGGAACCACACTTCGTAGGGCACCTTGCCCTGCTCCTGCTCCAGCATGGCCAGATTGGCCACGATCAGATAATTCTCCTCCACCTGCAGAGAACCGTCATTGTTCAGGCTGTAACGCTGAGGGCTGTAGGAGGGCCAATAGTTAAAGAAACCCTTGATTTTCAGCCGGATAGTCCCCCCTTCCCGGTCCGGGATACTGAAGGTGTCCCCCAGTTTATAGTCCAGCCGGGTCATAAAATTCTCGGAAACCAGCACGGCATTGGCCGAGGAGGCCAGTACATTCAGATAATCATAGTAGTCGTAGGGCAGCAGTCCCTCCGGCATCCGGGCCACCCGGGCAAATCCCCCGGTGTCGATCCCCAGAAGCTGCATATCCGGAGATTTCCGTCCTATACTCACCCGCATATTCAGCACCCTGGTATGAGCCTCCATGCCCGGCAGGGTGTCGTATTTTCCATAGTCCGGTTCCGTGTAGGTGACAGGCTCCCCCGCCGTAACCATGGCAGAATTGTCCTTCCAGGCCTCCTTCAGCACCAGGTCGGCCCCGGTGGCATAACCCGCGTTTTTCTCCGCGTTGGCCACGATGGTGCGGGCCACGGTGGTGTTGTGGATGCCCAGAGCCACGGTCAGAATCATGAACAGCATGATAAATTCTCTTTTCCTCGCCCCCCGGATGCCCTCCACAAAAGCCACATAGGAAGCCGGCGCCATGTCCTTTTTGCCCAGGGCAAATACCAGTCGCAGCAAAAGAGGCTGCAGACGCAGCACCAGCAGACCGCATCCCAGCAAAAACAGAGACGAACTGAGATACAGCAGGGGATCCAGCGTCTCCCCCGTCAGCACCTGTTCCATCATCTGCTGCCGACTGCGGGAAAAGCTGTAATAACCATATAGGGCCAGCCCCAGGCAGATCAGGTCCAGATACAGCTTTTTCCACAGGGAACGCCTGCTTTTGCTCTGGGATTGTTTCAGATTCACGATGGATACCCGGCTGTACCCCACCACCGGAATCAGAGTCATCACCAGCAGGAGCAGCAGCGCCCCGCCTGCATACCACAGCACATCCGCCGACCATTTCACCTGGAGAACCCGCCTCCCGGAGAATTCCATGAAATCCGTGGCGGTTCCCAGCACGCCGCAGAACAGGCCCCCCAGGGGCAGACCCGCCGCCAGGGCGATCAGACCCAGGAACAGATTCTGTATAAAATAGATCTGCAGAATCTGTCCCCGCCTGGCTCCCCGGCTCTTCATCACGGAGATTTCATTCTGCTCCATGGACAGCATCTGGGAAGAAATCATATAGATAAAGGCCAGCAGCAGGGCCAGCACAGGCATCTGCAGGATCAGCAGAGACGCCTCCACTTTTTTAGCCTTGGCGCTGTAATTCTGAATGATCCCCTCATACACATTATCCTGGATCAGGCTGCCGTTCTTCTCCGCTTCCACCAGCTGCCGGGAAGTCTGGAGAATCCCCGCCACCTGCCCCGGGGAGATGGCCTCATAGTCCCATAACTGATATATCCTCTTTTTGCAGCCAAAGGCCAGTTCCTGCTCCTCCCCCAGAAAATATTTCCGGTAAGTCTCCATGGGCACAAACACATCCCGGTGCAGGCGGGAAGGGGCTTCCACCCAAAAGGGAGAAGCCTCGTTCACGGGCCGGAACATTCCCACCACCCGGAACCGCAGAGGGGAGCCGTCCTCCCAGAGCAGTTTTTCGAATACATAGGCTTCGTCCAGCAGAATGTCCAGGGTGTCCGCCACTGTACTGCTGATCATCACCTCCAGGCAGCCGTCCTCGGCCAGCCCTTCCTCCGGCAGCCGGCCGGCATAGACCAACACCTCCTGCTCCAGGCCGGTGACGGCAGAAATCTCCAGCCTGCGCTGTAAATGTTCCTCCCGTTCCACCAGGGGCACGGCCTCGTCCAGAGAGGTACTCAGATACTCCAGTTCCCGGTACAGCGGCACGTCAAGCTGGGCCTGGCAGCGGTCCACATAGGCGGAAAGCTGCTCAAAGCTGACCCCTTCCCTTCCCATGCTCCGGGTATGACTCACGGCCCAGACCGCAGGCCAGCCGCCGTTTTTTTCCTGGTAGCGCTCAAATTCGTCCGTCAGCATCCGCTGAAAAGAGGAGTTGCGGTACATGGGATAACTGACTGCCACCGCCACCAACAGAATATTTCCCACCAGCAGGCTGAACACCATCCATTTTTTATGTATCAGCTTTTGAAAAATCAAAGTAAGCATTTTTATACCCATCTGCACACCGCTGCGTGCACTCAAATCAATAGTTGAATACGCATGAGGGCGTCCCATCCTATGATGGGACGTCTTTAGAAGTTCTTCTCACACTTGCCCCCTATGGAACCACGATCCTGGTCCCTTCCTCCAGGCCGTCAAACACCCAATAATACTGGCCGTTGCTGCCGCCGGGAATAAACTGGGTTTTGGTCATGCTGCCCCCCTCCCCCAGCACTGTCACATAATATTTCTGTTTTTCTGCCGTCACCGCCTCTGTTGGTACCAGCAGCACATTCTCCATAACATTGGTCTCTCCGGTGACATTGAAGGGTCCGTTGCCCACCAGCTCGGCGATGTCATACACTCCCTCCAGACGGCTTACGCCCGGATCCCACTGACTGCTCAGAACCTTCCCCACGGCGCTGGTCACCCAGGCGTCATAGCTTTGGGCCACCCGGGTTTCCCCCGCCAGCAGCGTGACCCGGTTGCCAAACCCGTAGTGCTGAAGCGAATCCGCAAATTCCAGACAGATCCTGTCCGCCGGAGCCAGCCGCAGGAGCACGGTGCCGTTTTCCAGCTTCTGCCCCCTCTGTAAGGCAGATACTTCCAGCACAAAGCCGTCTTCCCGGGCCAGGATCTCCGTCATTCCTGCCAACCGGCCCAGTTCCTCAATCTGCTCCCGCAGATCTTCCATCTGCCTCTCATATCCGGCGGCGGTCCGGTCAAAATCCAACTGGGCCTGTCTGTAGCGGATCTCGTCTATGGTCCGCTGGGGGGGCCAGGGGGCAAATGCGGCCTCCCGCTTTTCCTGGGCCTCCAGAAACGCCTCCTGCTCCGCCAGATAACGCTGCTCCAGCCGCAGCAGTTTTCTCTCCAGTTCCTGCAGGTCCACCTGGTCTATCTCCATGGACACCCTGGCCACCGGCGTACCCGCCGTGATATATTGATATTTTTCCACCAGCATTTCCGTCAGCCGCATGGCACCCCTGGGATACTCTGCCTTCACACAGGCAGTCTCCAGCATCCGCAGATTGGCCCGCAGCGGCACCATCTGGGTGCTGAAAGTGCCATAGGACAGCGTGTAGCTGTTGTAACTGTTCCAGCCCTCCTCTGCCCCGCTCTCCCCGGAAAGGGCGGAGAGATCCAGGTACTGGGACTGCTCCGGAGCGGAGGCCACATTGGCGCCCGCATCAGAAAGCGGCCCTCCCTGTCCGCACCCGGCCAGTTCCAGCCCCATCCCCGCCAGCAGACACAGGATCATAAATCTTCTAGTCAATGTACACCTCATCTCCTTCCTGCAGCCCGCTCAGCACTTCATAATACAGGCCGTCGTACAGACCCGTCTCCAGATAGACCTTCTCCCGTCCCTGGGGGCCTTTTCTATAACAATACCGCCGGGAACCCTCCTGCTGGACGGCCAGCCCCGGCGCCACCAGCACCTGCCTGCGGGACTCCTTCTGCACCACAAGGCGGGCCATATGACCATATTCCAGTGGTTCTGAGGGAAACAGTTCAAAACTGGAATAGGGCGTCCTGTTTTTGGCCATCAATGCGCTGTAAATCTTTTTATCCATGGGTATGTACTGTGCCTCGTACTCCACGCCGTCCAAAAATACATAAATGCGTTCCGCCTTCTCCGCGTCCCGCCGGGTCACATAATCCCCCACGGCCAGATACCGGGTGGTGTCCGCCAGCACCACCAGAGGGGTCTGCCCGCTGACTTTATCGCCGCTGACGGCGGGCTGCAGCTGGGCCACCACCCCGTCGAAGGGAGCCCTTACCACATTGCTTTGCAGCTTCGCCCGGCAGTCCGAAAGCAGTTCCTGCAGATAGGGCAGTTCCAGTTCATAGTTCTCCGTCAGATGCTTTTTCTCCAGTTCCAGCCGGTCCATACGGCTTACCAGATTTCCCGCATCGGTACAGAGTTGGGTATAATTGCCCTGCATATACTCCGTAAGTTCGATCAGTTTGTAAGTCTCCTCCAATTCCAGCTCACAGATCTGCAGACTGTTGTCCCGGGTGGCAATCTCATATACATAATTGTCGGTCAGCAGGTCGATCTGATCCTGCAGATCCTCCGCCTGCTTTTGATAATCGGACACATCCGTAACCGCCAGTATATCCCCCCGGCGTACTTCCTCCCCCGGCTTCACCCGGTATTCCAGAAAAATACCGTCCTCGGGGAAGCCCAGTTCCTCCACATAGGGACTGATGACGGCCTCATAAATATCCCGTTTATTCACATCTCCCAGGCCCACCACCGTCGTCTGCACCTGCTGCAGGGGGTTCACCGTCACTGTTCTGACCTCCTCCGGCGCTTCCGCAGCATCCCCGGCGGTTTCGCCGCAGCCCCCCAGAGACAGCAGCAGGGCAGCCAGCAGCCCCCCGGCGGCGGCCTTCTTAATCCACATTGTCCATATTATCCGCATTTTCCTACCTCATATATCCTCCGAATGCCTTCCGACTCCGTTTTACCCCGGGATCATTTGATCACATATCCTCCCTCTTCCAGGCCGCTGCGGATCTCCACCAGATCCGCCCCCCACAGGCCGGTCTCCACAAACTGCATCCTACGGACTCCCGCTTCGTCCAGCAGATACACATAATACCGTTCCCCGGAGGCATGAACGGCCTCCCGGTCCACACAGAGCACATGCTCCGCCTCTTCCGTGATAATGCTGATCTTTCCGTTTTTGATAACATTGGGATCATACTCCTCGTCCAGCAGACGGAAATAGACCTTCTCCCCCCAGTTCTCCGGGTAGGCGGGAGCCACCAGATACTCTCTCTGGTTCTTGCCCAGACCGCATACGATGGTATACTCCGTCTGCAGGTCGATATAGGGAATTGCCTCTGTATTCTCCGAGATAAACATACAGGATTCCGCATCGTACAGGCTGACCACCCGCTCCGTCTTGTCGGTGACGCTGTCCTCCATATCCTCTTTCAGATAACTGATCACCCCGTCCATGGGCGCATACAGATTGCCGCCCCGCAGATATTCCCTGGCTTCCTGAAGCCGGATGGTAAGCATTTCCACAGAGTCCGCGGTGTCCTCCATGGAATTCTGATAAGATTTTTCAATCTGTTCCTTCTGTCCCTTCAGCGCATCCCTGTCCTGCTGCTTCATGGGCGTATAACTGTATAAAATATCCGCCTGCTCCAGGTCAAATTCCAGGCTTTCCTGAAGCTGCCGCAGTTTCAGTTCGGCCCTGTCCAGTTGATGTTCCAGTTCCCGGATCCGCTTCTCCAGGCTCTCCACGTCCACACTGGCCAGAAGCTGCCCTTTTTCCACCATGTCTCCCCGCTCCACATACACATCAGTGATCAGTTCCTGATCCACAGTGAAATACAGATCCATTTCCAGGGTCTGGCTATAGTTGCAGTCCAGCACCAGGGGCTGCTGCACCGTTCCCCTTGTCACCGGTGTCAGTTCGTAAGCATTTTCGCTGACCGTCTCCTCCTGAAGTTCCACCCTCCTGTCCACTTCCGGGTCCTGCCCGCATCCGGCGCACAGCGCCGCCGCCAGTCCCAGCAGGGCCAGCCATCTCCCTCTCCTCATGTCCTTTTTACACTCCCATTGCCTGTCAGCTAGTTCAGATTCTCCAGCAAACCCTGCAGGCCTTCCTGCTCATAGATTTCCTTATAGTACGCCACTTCGTCCTGGATCAACTCGTCTATGACCCGCATTCCCAGCAGTTCCACCGGAGCCCTGTCGTCCGTCATCAGATAGTTCCCAGCCTCATAAGCCTTCAGATTGCCCTGCACCCGCTCCATCATGGCCGCCAGCCCGCCGTCTGCAAGCCCCGTCCTGCCGGCTTCCATCCGCTCCGGCCCGTCCCCATGATTCATGGCAAAGAGTTCCCGGTTGGTGGTTCCTCCCACGTCCACAGTATATACACAGTCAAAGACATCGGCGATGGTATCCGCCAGATACTGGTTGATATTGCCTTCGCCGCCGCCCCGCATATTCATGTTCACCACCATGACCCCGTCCTCGGTTAGATGCTCTTTCACCAGAGTGAAGAACTCCACGGAGGACATCTGGAAGGGAATGGTGATATCCTGATAGGCGTCCACCATAATCACATCATATTGATCCGTGACGGCATTCAGATAGGCCCTGCCGTCATAAGTGGATACCTGTACGGAGGAGGGCAGTTCAAAATATGTCCTGGCCAGCTCCGTAATCTTTTCATCGATCTCCACGCCCTGGATATCCATGGGGCCGAAATAGCGATTGCACTGGGTGGCATAGGTTCCCGTCCCCATGCCCAGAATCAGCATCCGGCAGTCCTCCGGCGCTTTGCCTGTCATCAGCGGGGCCGCCATGGCGTAGTCATAATACATGCCCGTCAGTCCTTCCCGCTTCATCAGCACGGACTGCACCCCAAAAAGCACATTGGTGGACAGGATCACATGCCTTTCGTCCTCCTTCACCTGCAGATAATTGTAGATGGATTCTCCCTCGTAAGTCAGGTTCGGCTCCCAGAAGGCAAAATGGCTCTCCGCGCCCGTAAAGCAGCAGAACAGGAACAGCACCCCCGCCGTAACGCTTTTGGCCCGTCCTGTGCCGGCACTGGCAAAATATGCAAGAGACAGGGCCAGCAATATGCCCGCAAAGATCAAAAATGTGGCGGAAGTCCCCACCGCCGGAATGCTGATGAAGGTTGGAACGAATGTTCCGATGATACTGCCGATGGTGTTAAAGGCTCCCAGATTGCCCACGGTCCTGCCGCTGTCGTCTAAGCTGTCCACGGAATATTTTGCCAGAGATGGGGTCACGGTACCCAGCAGGAACAAAGGAAATACAAAGATCACCATACAGGCCGCGAAAGCCGCCCAGATCAGAAAATTAGTGTTCACGGCAAAGACCAGCGCCGCGGAGATTCCCAGCACAATGTATTTGCCCACCACGGGGATGGCGGCGATCCACACTGCCGCCACCAGGATCCTGCCGTAGAGCCTGTGGGGGCTGGGATGCCTGTCCGCGCTGCGCCCGCCGTAAATATTGCCCAGGGCCATGGCGATCATGATGGTGCCTATGATTATGGTCCAGACGATCTGGGAAGAACTGAAATAGGGCGCCAGCAGACGGCTGGCCCCCAGTTCCACCGCCATGACGGACATGCCGGCGAAGAATTCCGTGAGATATAAAAAGAACTTATTCTTTAAGATTGCAGGTTTCTTTTCCATTATGATATATATTCCCCTTTTCCATAGAAAACCAATGCTTACAGGTTCGCGAACACCTCCGTCTGTCTCTGCAGTTCCCCTACTATTTCCTGATTCGTATGCATCTTGGCAGCAATTCCCTCCATATCGCCCACCAGGCTGCGGGTGCTGCCCGCGGCTCCATTGACGCCGGACGCCGCATTGTCAATGGCCCCGGAAATGCCGGTAATGGAACCCGCAACCTCATCCATCGCGGTGCGGAGCCGTTCTACCCGGCTGTTGAATTCCTCAATGCAATGCTCAATATAAGCGGCGTCCTCACGGTACTGCTGACCGGACCGGGCCGATTGCTCGAACTGGGAGAGAATGGCATTGCTGAGATAATCTACCAGTTCCTGGGCGCTGCCCGCCAGATATTCCACCGCCTCTGTGACCACCGTGGCCACACCGCTGATATTCCCTGCGGTCTCTGCGCAGGAATCCGCCAGCTGCCGGACTTCCCGTGCCACCATGGCAAAGCCCTTTCCTGCCTCTCCTGCCCGGACTGCCTCCAGGGAAGCATTGAGGGCTATTAGATTGGTGGAAGCGGATATGGAGAGAATATCCTTGGTAAGAGAGCCTATTTGTTTCACGTTCCGGCTCTTCCTGATGGCTTCGTCCAGTTCGGAAAGAATCTCCTCGGTCCGGGAGCGGATGGACTGAATCTGTTCCTGGGCAGACCGCTCCACCTCCTCCGCCCGTCCCCGCATCTCCACGGAGTAGGCGGTAATGGCCGCGCATTCCTCCGCCATGCCTGCCACATCACTCTGGGTTCCGGACGCGCTGGTTCGAATGCTGGCAGCACCGCCGGCTATCTCCTCCAATGCCGCGGAAAGCCGGGAGGTAAGGTCAAAGAGCGCCTGTACGCTGCGGTTGGAACTCTGCACCCGATGCCGCACGTCCCCCACCACGCCGCTGATGCGCTCGGAACTGCCCTGAAGCATCTTCATCGCGTCCCGAATGGGGGTAATAACGGATCTCTGTATAATCCTGAAAGCAGCGGCCACCAGCAGAATGCCCAGCACAAGCGTAACCCCGCTGGTAATCAGAGAAGATACATAAACGGCAGAAAGACGGCTGCGGGCCCCCTGTGCCTGGGCGCTGACAGAGGCATAAAGGGCATCTATGTCCTCTTCCACGGCACTGCTGTATGCTGCCACGTCCCCATTGGCCATGGCGTATGCGTCCGTGGTCTTACTGTCGGCGCTGGCGCAGACCAGCCCCACCAGTGAATGCTTGAAGGCGCCATACCCCTCTAAAAGAGAGCGGTATAATTCCGAATCCTCCTGTGTCACATATTTTTCATAGTCTGCCAGTTTTTGATCCAGCGCCGCTTCCTCTGTCTTGATTTCCTGTACCAGATGGATCATCGTGGCATGATCCGCCGCCACAATATGCGACAGGGCCAGACGATGGATCTCCATCATGGAACGGCTGATCTCGTTCAGACATGCCTCGCTGGTCATGTACTCATCCACAATGACCCCGGCGTTGGAATTAACATTATTGATGCTGAAAACCGCCAATATATTAGACAGCAATGTCACCAGTCCCAGCAAAACCACAGGAATAATTAACCTCTGCTGCAATGTGAGCCTGCTCTTCATTCAGTCTCCCTCCCAATACTCATGATTCACCAATCCCCTGCCCGCATCACCGGGCCGTTACCCCTTCTACAAGGCGGTCCAGCCGGGTCTGATACTGTATGTCCGCAATTTTTCCTTCGGCTATGGCAAGGGCAAATTCCGCCACCGGATCCCAGAATTTTCCTCCCACCCGCTGAAGCTGGGAGTATTCCGACTGCGCCAGCAGCGCCGCGATGGCGAGCGATGCCTGAACTTCCGGAGAATTGGCGGCGTTGACATTGGACGGCCCCTGTCCCCGCATGGCAAAGCGCAGGGCCTGATTCTCCTGACTGGTAATCCATTCCGCCAGACGGGACGCCCATTCGGGATGCCGGGAGTATGCGTTTACGCCGATGAGTTTGCACCCGGAAAAAGAAGCCATCTGCACTTCCCCGCCTGCGCAGGAAAATGCCGGCAGTTTGGCGGCCCCGGCATTTTTCCCCCAGATCTCCTGCAGGGCAACCGCGTTCCACACGCCGCTGACTCCGGCGATGACGGAACCGTCCCGCACGCCGGAAAGAAATTCCTCGTCCGTGCGGCTGTCGAATCCGGGACTGGACGCGATAGCCCCCATGGCCCGCGCCACGTCTACGCCCCTGACAGGGCCCTCCGTACTGTTCCAGTTGCAGTAATTGGTGATTCCGTCCTCATTAAGCCCCAGTTCCAGCCCCGTATTGCCGAAGAAAGAATATACATACCATGCGGACGACCAGTCCATGACCACATGCCGCCCGGCTTCAGCCGCCACATCCACCATGCGGTTCAGGCTCTGCACATCCTCCTCGGTAAAATAAGCCTTATTATAGTAGAGAAAATAGCCATTGTCCGCCGTGAGGGGATAGGCATACAACACGCCGTCCACACTGGCGGCCTCCACCGCCGCAGGCAGGTTTTCGCCGCGGATCTTCTCATGGTCCGCCACCGGGTCCAGCGCGCCTGCTGCCGCCAGTGCCGCCACCTGATCGTCCGCAAAGGCAAACACATCTGCCCCATTCTCCAAATCCCCCAGCAGCATATCCTTGCAGTTTGACTCGCTCTGGGCCTGAAAAGTAATCTGAAACTGTGCCTGATCGGCATAATGCTGCCGAAAGGACTCAAATATCTCCTGTAAAAGCGCCTCGTCTTCCTCTGCCCCCCAGACTGTCAGGGCCACTGTCTCCTCTGTGGTCCCCTCCGACGCAGGTTCCGGTTCCGGCCCAGACGAAAGTCCCGGTCCACCGCATGCTGTCAGCAAAAGACATATTCCTGCCGCCAACGATGAAAGAAAATAGTTCCGTCTCATAAATATCTCACCTTTCTTCTGTTACTAGCAGAATTATACGCTCTTCAAAATCTTTTTGCAACCGGGACTTGAAGATTCTCTTTCCGGCGCCTCAATAGACTACGGGAGACACTATATCCCGGCCCAGCGGCGGACGCACATAGGTCAGCGTATTGCACATATACAGAGCCGTTGCCAGAACGGCGCACAGCAGGAGCAGAGGAAGGACCCATTGCCGCAGACAGTCCTGCTTTTTCCGCAGTTCCCCCACCGCCCATCCCGCCGGAACCGCCAACAGCATATTGGCGGCTCCCCAGAAAATCCCCGGTGTCTCCAAAAGACCCACAAAGCGCAGAAAAGGAGCCCCCAGCCTCTGCACCAGATCCCAGGGAAAATATTGAAGGGACGCTGCCGTCAATATCCCGGAAAGCAGCAGCACTCTCTTTACGGAACCATCCATTTCCCCCCCTTCTCCCCGGAAGCAGAGCCAGGCCAGCAATAAAATTCCCCCCATATACCCGATTCCCATCCCCGGCAGGTCCGGCCGATAAACCCAGGTGGTCAGAAAAAGCCCCGGGGCATATCCATTTTCCATGATGCAGCCCAAGGGCAGATTCCACACCTGCATACCGCCTTTTATCAGATACCGGGTCAGATAGAGCACGGACGGCATGGCCAACGCCCCTCCCGCCGCCATGGAAAGCATCACGGAAAGGAAACTTCGGCCCCGCCGCTCCCAGAGCAGCAGATACAGCACCGCGCACCCTCCGACAATCACGCCCCATCTTGCGTCCGCATACCAGATCCCCGCATAGAAGGCGGCCGATACACACCAGGCCGCCCTGTTTCTCCCACGGGAACGGCACAGACGAGCCATTCCTCCTATAAAACCGGGAACCAGCGCCCATACCAGGGCCTGTCCCAGATCCGCTTTGTCAAAACAGACATAGATATGACAGGGGCATCCCATATAGAACAGAGTTCCCCACAGCACCACCGCCGTTTTTTCGGAAAATGCCCCCATCATCCATCTCGCCGCCGCCATGGTCCCCAGCTGCACCAGCCCCATGAAAAGGCAGTAGGCGATCTGCTCTCCCATTCCCAGAAGCCAGGCCGCCGCCAACGGCAAAAGCCATATTCCGCAATCAAATGCTTCCGCCCCGCCGCCCCAGGCCGCTGTCCATGCAGGGGTGGGAAACCAACTCATGCTGCCCTGGGCCAGGCTCTGCTCTATCTCCTGTATCCTGCCCATCCACAAGGCCATATCCCCGCCCTCCGGGATATACCCGCAGAAAACAGGGGCCGATGTGATCAGAAAAATCAGACCGTAAATCAATGCGCTGATCCGAAACTTTTGTTTTTTATCCATGCACAGTCTCCTTTCGTCCGCCAAATCTACGCCTCAAAGCCAGCCCTGCCCACAGCAGGAGAGTCAGAAGGGATACCGCTTCCGCCGCTCTGAAAACGGCAAAGCCTTTATAGGACACATGAATCCTGCCGCTGTAACCGGCGGGTACGGCAATCCGCAGATCTCCATGGGCCCCCCTCTCCTCTGTGATATAAGGCAAGGCGGTACCCGGGGCAGTCTCCATATCATATCCCCGATATCCTGTGAGCGGCAGTTCCACATACAACTCTTCCTCTGTGCGATTCTCCACAAACAAACGGACTTCCAGTCCCTCCTTGACATACTCTGTCCAGACAAGCCCCGGGTCCGCCGCCGGGTCATGAAACCCCATGCCGGCAACCTCCGATATGGGAGCAGGAGAGGCTTCTCCCTGCTGCTCCCCTGCCAGCAGATACTCTCCGTTTACCACGCTGGCACTCCCCATATTCTGTGCCGTGTACAGCCTGATCGGACGCATGTTATAGGAAATGTCATTGACGTGAAAAGCCGCAGACCACACCGCGATCATCGACACCGCAATGACACAGCCCGCCCTGACGGCATCCCCTGGGGGCGATGTCCATGCTTTTCCCTCCGCCCGCAGCCAGGGCACAAAAAAGGAAGCGGTGAACGCAAAAAACAGAGTAGAAACGGCCAGCAATCTGGTGGGAAACTGTATGGCCGTGGCCAATATGCCTATGCCGGGAATATCTGCCGCCATATCCCAGGGAAAATACCTTGTACTTAAAAACAGCGCAGCCAGACTGAGAGCCGCTCCAACGCCCATTACCCTGTCATAGGGATTGTCCCGCCCCCGCCTCGGACGGCACAGACGCAGCGCCAGACAGCAGAGCAGTACGGCCCAGAACGCCGCCCCCGCCTGGATTGGCTCCCCATTATACATCCCTGTCTGTCCCCCGCCCATATAGGGGTACATCTGGAGTATTCCGGCCAGTCTTGTACCCATGTGCCGGATATCCTGGGACACAATATCCCCCAGCGCGTACTTGTCCACGGAAAGCATCTTCAAAAGCGGGACCCAGAACCATGCGTTGATCAGAATGCAGAGAAGCGCCGCCTTAAACAATTCTTTCAGAATCTCCTTTTGAAAGGTTTTCCTCCACAGCACCGCAGCCGTCACAAGCAGTCCCGCCACCGTCATCTCACAGGTCAGAATATGGGACTGCAGGATTCCGCTGATCCCTGCGATCAGCGGAAGTTTGGCCCGGAGATAGCCGGCCTGCCTGCTGTCTCCCATATAGATCTGACAGAATCCGCAGAGAACCAGAGGCAAAAACATCATGCCCAGGTATTCTCCCACCGCGCTCCGATTATAAAAATTATAAATATGGTAAGGGGCCAACTGGTACAGCACACTTCCCAGCAGCGCCCCATATCGGTCCCCGGTGCATTTGTAAAAAGAATAATAAGAAGTCAGCGCCGTGCCCACCAGCACCGCCAGCATAAAAAGTTTATAGGCGTCCATCAGATTGAAGCCGATGACCCGCAGCATCACCGGAAACAGCAAGAACAAATCCCCGTAAAAGCTGGATACCGCGTACCCATGGCCGTACAGCCAATACTCCTGTATCCTGACCGGGAATTGCCGTCCCCCCAGCAGGGTCTCCTTCAATCCCTCAATTCGCAGCAGATGAAAAGCCCCGTCCGCCCCGGTGGAAAAATAGTCGGTGGTATAGGGCAGATACGCCAGCAGAACACAGAATCCCAGCACCCATACCACAATCTCCTGTTCCCTTAGCATGCGGCCTTCCGTCAGCGCCTGCCGCATCCACACCAGCAGATTCACACCTGTGGCCGCAAGCAGCAGGATGAATGTGAGCATCCTCCACCCGATGCCCGTGCGGATGAGAGTGACAGCCTCTATGGCCTGCCCCGTCTCCCCGATATAGTTGCAGGCCACAAAGGCTTTGTCCACAGGATCCACCACATACACCTCTATCTTTGTCTCCCGCTGATGCGCAAAGACGGAAGCGCCATTACACCGCAGGGCCTGAAAGCTGCTTTCCTCCGTGGAAACTGTGGGATACCAGATCCCCTCATGATCCCCGCCCCTTACCTCCAGCCGGTATACACCGGGACTCAGAGCAAATTCTTCACTGCGGTAATAGTCGCAGGATCCATCCGCCTCCATTTTGCGGGATATGGCTTCTCCATCCACGGAAAATACCGGTTCTTCCGGCCTGAAGCAGAATGCCCAGCACACCAGAATACCCAGTAATTCAACACAGAGTAAAATTCTATGCCTGCTCCAAAAATCTCTCACAGCCTTTCCCCCTTCCGTTTGACCCGGCGCAGCAGGCATATGCCGATCCATACCGCAGCAGCCGCGCTCACCCATTCCGCGGCGCGCCAATACCATGGGCTCACAAACATCACCGCAACCTTCATATGACTTTGAGGCGGAATGATCACCCGGACCACATTGTTGTCCCCTTTGCATACCTGCAGCCGCTCCTCCCCGTCTCCGGCGTAAGCCCTGTATCCATAATAATGCAGCAGAGGCAAGTCCACATACCCTTCCTCCCTTCCCGCATTGTCACAGACGAATTCGGCCCTGAGCGCCCCTTTCTCATATTCGCTCACCCGCACCCCGCCGCTCACCACGGGATCCCGGTACAGCAGCGTCTCCTCTCTGGTTCCCTGGATCAGATACTCCGCTCCGGAAATATAACCGGCCCCCATACCCTCCCGGTTATACAATGCCAGATGCTTCTGATCCTTGCCCACATGGTCATACAGATACAGACCGGATGTGACAAGGCCAGCCAGCACCCATACCAGAGCGGTAAAAAACAATCGCTTCCGCTTTTTTTCCCAAAAGCAGTACAGGCAGCAGCAGCACAGCAAAACCAGAAAGAGACTGCCCCAGCCCAGAAAACGGTTGGGGAACTGCAGACTGCTCACCAGGGAGGCCGCCAGACGGCTGCTGTTCTGGATTCTGTCCCAGGGGAAAAATTCCAGACTCATCAACATCAGCATACCCCCAAGCGCCCATGCGGTCTTACCCAGCTTCCAGATTCGGGCACCTGTTTGCGACAGCCTTCCCCCAAACCACAGAACGCCGAACAGGAAGAAACCCAGCCCCAGGACAAAGCCAACCCCCAGCGCATGGGAACGCACCATGCCGGACTCACCGATCAGCGCATTGTCGCCAAATCTCCACCAGTTGAACAGCAGCTGCGCCAGATACAGCCCTCTGTCCTGAATCGGCCTTGCCCATACATGCTTGACATGCATATCCTCCCGCAGAAAGTAGTCCACAAACGGAACAAGAAACCAGCAGCTCAGCCCCAGCGCTCCCAATGCTCCTTTACATAGCTCCCAAAACCTTTCTTTGGAAAAAATCTTCTTCACATAGACCACACAGAGAATGGCTGTCAAAAATACGGTGATCTCACAACTCAGCACATGGGTCTGGATCAGTCCCGCGTATCCGAAGGCCAGGGGAAGCCAGCTGCCTCTGCATGATCTGCCATGCCCCTCTCCCGTAAACACCCGCCAGAATCCGTAAACAATCAGGGGCATAAAGGCCAGGGCACTGGCTTCCCCCACTGCCGAGGTTATCAGGAACTTATAGATTCGGAATACCGACATGGTATACAGGGCACTCCCCGCCGCACCGATATATCTGCTGCGGAAAATCCCGTAAAACGAGTAATAAGAGATCAGTATGGTGAATATGTTCAGCGCCACGCAATAGCAGCTGTAGGAAAAGATCACCGGAAACCCTATGATTCGCAGCAGCGCGGGAAACAGCAGAAGCGTTCCGCAATAAAATATCCCGTTGGCATATCCGTAGCCATGTACCCATTCCGGCTCCAGCCGCACGGGAAACTGCCCGGATAGGATACCGTCCTTAATGCCCTCTATCCGATGCAGATGATAGGACAAATCCGCCCCGGAGGCCACAGAACCTGTCATATACGGGGCAGAGGCCAGCAGCGCCAGAACCGAGAGGGCAAATACCACATTTTTGGCTTCCCCGGAAAGAGGAAAAGTACGGACATACAGTCTGAAATACCCTGCCGCCAGGAGCAGCGCCGTAATAAACAAATGAATGGTCAGGCACATGGTCCATAGCTGATCCGTCTCATAAATATACAGTTTATCGATTCTCAGTTCTCCCTGCCCGCAATATTTTATCTGCAGCCGCATGGCATCCGCGTTTTCAAAGAGCCACATATGAAAGCCCGCTCTGGAAAGGCCGCTGTAAAAAAAATCTCCATGGGTCAACAGCCCTTTTGTAAAAACCGAGTCGTCCTTCATCGTACACAGATTTTGCATATCCGTACTGCAGGAATATGTAAGTTCCACACGATAAACCCCCGGCGGCAGCCGGATCCCCTCATAGACCGGATATGCCTCCAGGGGAACTCCCTCCTGAAAAGAGGTATTCACCTCATAGCAATATTCCCGGTTGGGCAGCAGAATCCGAATCAGGATTAAAGCCGCGATAAAAGCAGAGATTCCCCATATGATTTTAGTACTCCGCCTGTTCCAAAAAGATATTTTGTCCATTTTGCGCATCCTTTTCCGTTCGCTTTCCGTATTTCAGCAAAAAATACCATAATGTCACAAAATAGACAATCTTTTTGATGGCTAATATCTTTTTCTCCCTTGCGAAAACCGAAAATTCTCTGTTAAAATGGTAAGCAGACGAAAGGACACGAAAACGGATAAGAGTATGAGGAAAGGACAGCTATGGCAGTGAGACAAAAAGAACTGCGGGAGATTGTGGCCCTGCACAGGCAGCGCTACCCGCTGATGGAACCCGCAGACTATGGGAAACTTTTATATCAGAGTGAATTCGGGCCGGAGCACATGGTGGACAGCCCCGAAAGGGTTCTGGAGCAAATCACCCGCGAGTGGGAAAAACAGATATCCGGGCCCGCACCGGCACATGCGGTCCCGGAGAACCCGGAGGAAATCGGCAACCGGCTCTGCCGCTTTCACCTGACGGGCGGTTATGATCTTTCCGCCGCCGCGCCCCTGCTGGCACGGCTGTTTTTCCTGACGGCAAAACAGCACCGCGGCTCAGCGGAAAGCCTAAAAGAAAAGCTGGCATGGCTGGAGCAATATGGCCGGCGTTTTGGGCTCTGCGCCCCCGCTCTGGAGTCCTGGCTGGAAGAATACCGCAGGGCGGGCTGTCCGGCCCTGCACCACAGCGCCGCCTTCCGGGAGGCATATGCGCCTCATTACAGGATTCTGCAGGAGGAATACGCCATATACTTCCCGATCCTTTATGAGACGGAAAGACGCCTGCTTGCCTCGAAACCTGTGCTGCTGGCCATAGACGGCCCCTGCGGCGGCGGCAAATCCAGCCTGGCGGCGCTGCTGGCAGAACTGTTCCCCTGCCGGGTACTGCATATGGACGATTATTATCTGCCCCCGGAGCGGCGTTCCCCCGGGTGGGAACGGACCCCCTGCGGCAATATGGACCTGGAGCGCTTTCTGCAGGAGGCCCTGCTACCCGCCTCCAGAGGAGAGACCATCGCCTGCCGGCCCTACAGCTGCCAAAGGGGACAGCTGGCGGAGGCCAGAATGCTCCCCGCCGCCCCCCTCACCGTAGTGGAGGGAAGTTACAGCCAGCATCCTCTGCTGGCCCCCCACTACGACCTGAAAATCTTCCTGTACTGCCGCCCCGGGGAACAGCTGGCGCGGCTGAAACGCAGGGAGGGAACCGGCCTGGAAGCCTACCGGCAGCGCTGGATTCCTCTGGAGGAAGCCTATTACCGGACCTTCGGAATCGAATCCCGGTGTGACCTGCGTTTTGACAACACGCCCTATTTTATGTGACAGCCCCGGGTCATCCCGGGATTTACGGCAGCAGTCCGCTACAGCCGCTCTATCATCATCCAAGCCGCCCATCCCAGGCTTCCCACCAATACCAGAGTGACTCCCAGGTTAATCCACCGGGCCGCCGGCCGGGCCATATTGAAGGTGTAGTTGGTATCGCAGAGCCGGTTTGGCACAAGCAGGTGGGGATCCCCGGGATTCTCATACCAGCCGTTTTTCCAGTATATATCGTCGTCCACCTCCACCGGCTGTTCGTCCGCCGTCAGAAGTTCCCTCTTTTTGCGGATCAGGTTTCCCCAGGGCAGCAGAGCGGCCACGGCGGCGGCAAGCTGCAGCCCTACATAGACAAACCAATCCCCCTGCACCAGGCCGCCCGCCTGAACCCTACGCAGCACCAGATACAGCCAGGCGGCACAGTTCCAGCAGTCGGCCCCCAGAAACGCCGTGGCCCAGGCACGCTTAACCAATCGGTTCACCGCTATATTGATCTGGCTGCTCTGACTGTAGACCACATTGCGTTTCTCCGCCAGATACAGGTGCATCACCCATGTCAGTACTGTCACACCCATGGCTGCGCTGCCCAGAGCCAGCCATTCCGCCCTCTCCCCGGACCATCCGCTTTGTGCCGCCCCATGGACAAACAGCGCTGCGGCGGCTCCCAGTTCCAATGCCAACAGCGGCAGATGCCAATGTGCTTTCGGTGCCAGCCTTCCTGCCTGCGTTGAAAGTTCCGTGTCGATATACACGGTCCGGCGGGACTTTTCGTGGATCCAGCCCTGCTCCTCCTTAAGCCGATACATCCTGCGCAGAGGAAGTACCATCAACACCTGCATACCCGCAAGATAGAGAAGAAACCATACAATCCACACCAGCATCATCCATTCCATGCTAAAAAAAGCCAGCAGGCACACCAGACTTCCCGCCGCCAGATTGCTGTTCTGATAGATATTCCAGTACCGACGGCTTTTCTCACAGAGAGCCTTCACCCGGGGATGCTCGGTCTGCTCTTTGGTGATATGAACTCCCATCAATATCCCATTCTGATAGATAAAAATCTGCCGTATGGCCATCTTGCAGGCCCCGCATGTGATCAAATCGGCAAACAAAAACGATATAAACAAAAAGATTCCCATTTTATCACTCCTTATCCGATCTTCTGCAGATACATTCCTAAGCGGGCTGCATTCCGGCAAATACCCGCTCGCACAACGCCAGAAACTCCGCCTGTTCCATTCCTTTCATCCGGGCCTCTGCAGACAGCAGTTCCAGTTCCGCCTCCAGCTTCTCCCGATAGCGCCAGTCACTCTGCTGCACCGGAGATACGGTGGCGCCCCGGCGGCGGTCAATGGTGATGAGTCCCTCCGTTTTCAGAAGCTGGTAGGCCTTATTCACCGTCATGGTATTGACCTCCGCATCCTGTGCCAGCTGCCGCACGGTGGGCAGCCTCTCTCCCTCTTTCAGATCACCTCTGCCGATACCGGTCACAATCTGGTTGCGAAGCTGCACATAAATGGGAATTTCACTGCCGTTGTTTAATTGGATCAACATGGCTGATTCCCCTCCTTTCATAAGTATTATTTGTATTACACAGTATAATACAAATAATACTTATTGTCAATCTAAAAAACCAGATTTCTCCCCGCCGGCGCAACAAGTCCTTGCCCCTCCTATTTACCAATGTTATAATATCCCTGTCAGCAATGTAAAAAGTACCCGTCCTGTCAGGAGGCATGCCATGAGAAAAATACTGATGATAACCAGCACCTGGAATATCCTGTATATTGACAGCCTGATCCAGGGTATTCTGGAGCGCATCCGGGGCACGGATATCCGCTTACATATATTTAATGCCTACCATGTTGCGGACGGTTCGGAATACGGCCGGATGGAGCAGGGCATTTTTCAGCTCCCCTCCCCCCGGGAATATGACGGCATGCTGGTGGCCGTAAACAGTGTGGGAGAGACCCCTCATATCAACCGTATGATTGCTTCCTATCTGCAGCAGGGCCGCAAAGTCCTGAGCATTGACCAGCAATTTATGGACCAGCCCTGTATCGGCATTGACAATTACCAGATGTTTTATCAGATGACGGAGCATATGATCACCGTTCACGGCTGCAGGAAACTGAACTATCTGGGGGGCCCGGAGGCCAATGAAGAAAATCAGAAGCGCTACGCCGCCTTCCGGGACTGTCTGGCGAAACACCGCCTCCCGCTCGCCCCCGGACAGACGCTGCATATGAGTTTTCTCCACTCCGACGGTGAAAAAGCCTACGGACATTGGAAACAGCTGGGACTGCACCTGCCCGACGCCGTGCTCTGCGCCAACGATAACATGGCTCTGGGCTATCTGGTGGCGGCCCAGCGGGACGGATATTATGCCCCCAAAGACTTTCGGATCAGCGGTTTTGACAATTCCGAGGAGGGAGAGATTTACTCTCCCTCCATCACCAGTGTCAACCGGGGCTGGGTACAGTTGGGCCATGACAGTATCACCAGACTGTTGGATATGATTGACGGTACCTCCGAAGGCAGGAACTATTACACAAAGGGATTCTGCGTGTTTAATGAAAGCTGCGGCTGTCACAGCCACGCCCATGATAACGGACAGATTCTGCAGTATATGTACCGGGAAAAAAAGACAAACGAACACCACAATGAACTGCATTTTGCCAGCCAGCAGCTGCTCTGCAGTACCAACATTGGCCCCCAGATGCCGGAGGCGCTGGAGCAATGCTGCAAACTGCTGGAACTGGACGCCCTGGCTCTGTGCCTGCAGCCCGACTGGGAGGAAAGCAATGTCTCCGAGGGAGAGGGGGCGCGGATGCCGGAAGCATCCATGCCCCAGGCCTACACCGACCATGGCCCGGACCGCCTTACTTCCCTGACACCGAACTTCTGGAATGCCCGGGACGATTATCAGATACTCCTTTTTTCACCCCTGCATTTTCAGTCTATAAGTCTGGGATACTGCGTGATTCCTTACAACAAGGACCTGATTCCCTATGATAAACACAGAAAGTTTGTGGACAATCTTTCTCTGACCCTGTCCCTGATCTGGCAGCAGAAGAAACTCCAGCAGATGAATCTGCAGCTTCGGCGGCTATATGTCCGGGATCAGCTCACCGGGCTGTACAACCGCTTCGGCTACGAAGATCTGGCGAAAAACTATTTCCGAAAACAGCAGGGACGGATCTATATGATGTTTCTGGATGTGGATAATTTAAAGACTTTTAACGACCAGCACGGACATGACATGGGAGATCTGGCCATCAAGGGGGTGGCGGAAGCCATGAAGGCAGTGTTATCCCAGGCACCCATCAAGGTGCGCATGGGAGGAGACGAATTTCTGGCGGTGGGGCCATATGTGGATGAGGCCGGCCTCCTCTCGCTGGAAGCGCAGATGGAATTGTGGCTTGCGCAGTACAGCGAACTTCATCGGATGCCTTTTCCCCTCACCGCCAGCATAGGTCATGTCTGGAACGAGGATGCGGGATCCACCCTGGAGCAGTTGGTGCAGGAGGCGGACCGCCGCATGTATGAGATTAAGAAAGCCAGGAAAAGAGAAAGGGAAACTCTCTAGTCGGAGCAGGCATCGGTCCCTCCGGAGCATTCCAGCATAATCCGCAGAATCTCCCGGTCCGTCTCCCGCATCCCCTCTCTGGCCAGTTCCGAAACATTACGGATGGTGGCCTCCACCCCCTTGGTCACGATGCCGTCTCCCCCCAGGAACTGCCGTCCATGCATATACATCTGCATTCCCAGCAGCCCCGCTTCCACGGCGGAGGCGATCTTGGCGGCGCAGCTTGCCTTGGCTCCGTCGCAGACCACGCCGGAATTGATGGCCACGGCGTTGACCACCGTATGGGCGATCTCTTCAAAACGCCCTCCGTACAGATAGGTCACTCCCGCCCCGGCTCCGCACCCGGCGCTGGTGGCTCCGCAGTAAGCGGAAAGACAGCCAATGCCAGTCTTTAAATGGATGGTCACCAGATTGGACACCAGCAGGGCCCGGTACAGCGTCTCCCGGGATACCCCCAGTTCTCTGGCATAGACAATCACGGGCAGAGAGGCCGTCAGACCCTGGTTGCCGCTGCCGGAGTTGATCACCACCGGCAGTTCACACCCGTTCATCCGGGCGTCGGAACCCGCCGCAGCCCAGGCTTTGGCCCGGTTGCTGACATTGTCCCCGTAAGAGAGCATCAGCACTCTGCCAATGCCCGCTCCGTATTTTCCCGTCAGACCTTCTTTGGCAATGACGGTATTATACTCGATCTGGCGGTCCAGCAGTTCTTTCACCGGCTCCAGATCCGCCGTCTCCGCAAACTCCACGATCCGCTCCACAGAGAGCAGACTTCGGTCCGCCGCGCTTGCCTCTGAACAAGGCAGATCTCCCTGATACAGCGTTTCCCCGTCCCTGCTCACCCGGGCCACATGGGTGTGATGATCCGTGATCCAAACCCGGGCCGCATGCCCCTCCGCCTCCGCAGTCAGGTCTATCTCAAAGACCCGGTCCGAAGAGGACTGCTCCACCGTGATTCCCGCCTCCTCATAATATGCCCCAATGGCCTCTACCTGCTCCTCGGAAATCCTGGACAATACCTCCAGCCCGTCCTCGGCGGCTCCTGCCACCAGCCCTGCGGCCACCGCCGCCTCTATGCCCCGCATCCCTCCGGTGTGGGGGACAATGACACTCTTCACATTCTTGATAATATTGCCGCTCACCACCACCCTGGTGCGCCGGGGCAGCTGCCCCAGCACCTGCCGGGCGATGGCCGCCCCATAGGCCAGCGCGATGGGCTCGGTGCAGCCCATCGCAGGGATCAATTCCTCTCTGAGAAGCGCTATATAATTCTCCGTCAGTGCCTTATCCATCCGTATCTCCTCCCTGCTTATGTACCTCGTACTCATTGTAACTACCCCTATTGTAAAGTTTTCCGTTCCCATTGGCAACCGCTTTCTCTGTTTTTTTGCCCGGGCGCTCCGTCATTTTTCCCACATTCCTTCTCTTCACTGTCAACCGTCAAATTTCTCAATTCTTCTTCCCGTTTTTCACGGTTCCATGGCACTTGCCACAATCTGAGGTTTCCGATCAAATTATGGATGGTCAAAAAAGCCGGGAAGTGCTATAATAGATGCTGAGAAAAAATGGTGCTTTGCTGCGAGGAGGGACGAAGGATCAGGTATCCCCCAGGCAGGCAGATGGGAGGCAGTGTGGATCAAATAGTATGGCGTGACAGCTACAAAATCGGCGTGGATTTTATTGACCGGGAACACAAGATGCTTTTTTCAACCATGAATAAGCTGCTAAAAATCAGCGAGAACGAAGAGAAAAGTGAGTGGGTATGCCGGGAGGGCGCCAAATATTTAAGAAATCATACAACGGAGCATTTCGATCACGAGGAAGAATACATGCGTTCTATAGGCTACAGTGAGTACGAGGTACATAAGCGCCTGCATGACAGCTTCCGCAACAATACGCTCCCGGCTTTGGAGAAGGAGATGGAGGAGACACAGTACTCGCTGGAGTCCATACGCCATTTCCTGGGCGTATGCATCGGCTGGGTAGTGGCCCATACCCAGACGGAGGATCTGGCGATCACGGGAAAAGTCAGCAGCAAATGGGTTGACATTCCCCACGAGGAGGAAAAGGATGCTCTGGGGCAGGCCATCGTTCAGCTGGTGGACGATATCTTCCACCTGAAGGCAAAAATGATCAGCGATCAGTACTTCGGTGAGAATTTCGGAAAAGTGATATGCTGCCGCTTCATCTACTGCAGCCAGAAAAAGGAAAAATGGGAAATCACGCTGGTCTTTGAGGAAGCGCTGCTGCTGAAAATCATCAGCGATATTCTGAACACCCAGTATTCCAGGGTGGATGATATGGTGATCAACGTCACCCGATACATTTCACGGCAGTTCCTGGAGCGCATCAGGGAAAGTTTTCCCTCCATCGACCTATTCGAACTGGAAAAAGAATCCCTGCTGACCTATGAGCAGCTTGTGGATTCCTTTGCGCGCAGCAATCCCTCCTGCAGCCTGCTTTTTGACACGGGGGAAGGCTATTTTGCTTTCTGCGCCTCCGCCTCCGAATCCATGCGGGGCAAGATTGTATCCAACATCGACCCCAACAATGCCATGGACGCCATCAACGATTTCCTGAGCAAGGAGCGGAAAAAAATCCTGGTGGTGGACGACTCCGACTTTATGCGGGCCAGAATCGTCAAGCTGCTCACCGGGAACTACAAGGTATCGGAGGCCAGTTCCAGCATTTCCGCCATCCAGAGCCTGACGGTGAACCGGCCGGACCTGATCGTGCTGGATTACGAAATGCCGGTTTGCGACGGCAGACAGGCTCTGGAGATGATCCGTTCGGAAAAAGAGACTGCCGACATCCCCGTGATCTTCCTCACGGGCCGGGGAGACCGGGAGAGCGTCAGAAACGTTATGGCGCTGAAACCGGAAGGCTATCTGCTCAAACACCTGAAACCGACAGAGATCCGTAAGCGGGTGGATCAGTTTTTTAAAAAGAAAAATGCTGAACAGGCAGGAAATGTATAATGGAACACGGTTTTGTGAATAAAGAACCGGCGGAGGACTTGCAGAGCGACGTTTTACAGGACCGGGCACAGCCACAGATGTCGGTAGATGAGGTCTACGCTCTGGCAAAACACTGCCGGGAAGAAAAGGACTATCAGATGGAAGCATGCTGGTACGAGATGCTTCTGATGTACCGGGATATTGAGAAAGAACAGCTGATAACCACGCAGTACTGCTGCGGAGAAGCCTATTTTGATGCCGGCAATGAGAAAGAGGCACTGCAGTGGTTTGAGAAAGCCGCCCGTCAGGGACATAAGAAGGCAAAGCTCCGGTGCGGCCGGATGTACGCACAATCGAAGGAAGAGAAAGATCAGGCAAAAGCGCTGTACTGGCTGGAGCAGGCTGCAGAGGAAGGGAATCCGGAGATCCGGCAGCAGTGCGGGGATATGAACTGCCAGGGCAGAGGAACAAAGGTAAGCTATGCCAGAGCCCTGTACTGGTACGAAAAAGCTTTTCCATGGGGAAGCGCAAGCACATATTTTGCCCGCGGAATGATGTACTACACGGGAGAAGGAGTCGGGACAGATCATACCAGGGCATTCGAGTACCTGAAAAAAGCTGCGGACAGAAATCATGTCCAGGCCCAGTACCAGTGCGGATGGATGTATCAGCATGGAGAGGGAACCCTGAAAGATCCAAAAAAAGCGCTGAAAAGCTACGAAGAAGCGGTCGAAAACGGACATGTGGATGCTTTATACCAGCTCGGCGGGATGTATGATCATGGAGAAGGCGTCAAAAGGGACCGGAAACAGGCCCTGCGCATATACAGAGAAGCCGGAAAC